>Ga0070724_10000412_pt1 | contig 31986 bp, 30 predicted proteins | sample tdDd001_FD_67278 | JGI IMG/M metagenome (GOLD analysis project Ga0070724, IMG submission 67278) | Marine sediment microbial communities from the Atlantic coast under amendment with organic carbon and nitrate - tdDd00.1 | ecosystem: Environmental > Aquatic > Marine > Coastal > Sediment | place... | reverse complement strand
AGCCGTTAATGAGGCGACGCTTCACATAAAAAGGGGCCATATCCATGGTCTTCTGGGACCCAATGGTGCTGGTAAAACAACTCTTATTCGTAGTATCGTCGGCTTGTACGATATTGATGAAGGTGAGATCCGCATCAATGATGAGACCTTAACGAGAGACAACCATGTCTTAAAAAGTAAAATTGGCGTTGTGACCCAACACATAAACTTGGATAAGGAATTGACCCTTGAAGAGAATTTGGAGTTTGCAGGACGCCTTTATGGACTGTCTAAAGCAACGATCAAAGAACGTAAAGCCACATTGCTCAAGGCATTTAATTTAGAGAATGCCAAGGACAGGCAAGTCAAGAAATCCTCTGGCGGAATGAAGCGGAAGCTGATGATTGCCAAAGCATTAATTCATGATCCGGAGTTGATTATTTTAGATGAGCCAACAGTTGGGATTGATGTAAAAGCCCGTAAAGAAATATGGGAAATGTTAATTCGGTTGCGTGATGAAGGTAAAACTATGTTGTTGACGACTCATTATATTGAAGAAGCAGAGTATCTGTCAAATATGATTTCGATGATTCATCAAGGTGAAATATTCCACACCAACACAGTAGAGATATTGGTGGAACAATTGGGTCAATATTGTCACGAGTATCAGGAAGCCCACCGCATTAGACGCGCATTTTTCCCTGATGAAGAGCAAGCAAAATCTTCTATAGAGGCCAAAGGTGGTATCGGTCTTGTGCGTAGAACACAATTAGAAGACGTATATACTACATTAATCGAAACGAAGGTGAAAGAAAGTGGAAATTAGTACAATTTTATGGCGTGAATGGGTATTTTTTAAGAAACGTTGGATGAAAATCGTTTCAGCCCAAGTTGTAACGCCAATTTTATATTTAATTACCTTCGGATGGGGCATTGGTAGTAGCTTCAATTTAGATGGTATGCCATATTTATTTTATATTATTCCAGGGATTATTGGAATGAATACGATGCGAGCGTCTTATTCTTACATTGCAACCCGTGTAAGTGTGTCACGGCTTCATGAAAAAAGTTTTGAAGCCTATTTATTGTCACCGATTCGAATACCGATGCTCATTATGGGGCATATTTTGGCAGGCGCGTTGCGTAGTATGATTTCAGTTGTACTTATATTGTTGATATTAGCGCCTTTTGGTGGCGTGTTGAATTTATCACTAACATTTTTTGCCATCTGTTTTTTAAACAGCATGATGTTTGCTTGTTTGGGATTTTTAGCGGCCCTGCTCATTGATACGCATTATGATTTGAACAGATTTCAAAGTTTTGTGATTACGCCCATGAGTTTCCTTTGTGGGACATTCTTTTCGCTCACAAAACTGCCATGGTTCATTGGACAATTGATAGAATTGTTGCCGTTGACCCATAGTATAAGGTTACTTAGAAAGCTATATATATACAATAAGTTCGACGGATTTTCCTTGATTGTCATGTTGGCTTATACAGTATTTTTCTTTGTTTTATCAGTAAAAATATGTTACGAGGAAAGTCGAATATAGCAGATTTAAAATGAACTAAATAGTGGAATTTCAAGGTTATTTGAATGTCTATGCGGGTATATATCCATTAGGACCTCTGGGGGTGTGGGATATGTTTAAAACCGTTAAAAAAAGCTTAGACAATCGAATAACCTTTTCTGTTGTACTGATTATCGTATTGATGATGACCGCAGTGTCATTTTTTGTGTACCGATTTACTTTTAATAAAGTCAGTAAACAGTTGACTGAGACAACTCTCTTACAGACTCAAGCCATTTCATTAGAAGTGGAAGACTTGTTTGAAAACGCGAATATTGTTGCTGATCAACTTAGCTTTCATAAGGAAATAAGAACTTATTTATATGAAGTAAAAACTCGATCAGCGATTAAAAGTCATCCCCTTTATAAAGATGTACGGGAAGCGATTGCAGAAATCAAATCAGACAGCACTTATTACTCAACGATTTGGATTGCCAATGATTCAGCTGATTTTTATTTTGATGACATAGGAAATCTTTCGGATGAAACCTATGACGCAAAAAAAAGACCTTGGTATAACGTGGCAATCAGCTCTCACGGTGTGTCCTTCACAAAACCATATATGGAATGGAGCACGAAAGAAACTGTGCTGTCAGCCATAAAAGCCCTTAGGGATGCAGGAGAAGTTTATGGATTTGTAGCGGTGGATGTGACACTGGAATCTATTCCGGAACTTTTTGCAACCCACCATCTGAATTACAATGAGGAATACTTCCTGATATCTGAAGATGGACAATATGTGTATCATCCAGATGAAGCGTCTATAATGACCACTTCAATATTAGATGAGGAAGACACACTTTTTCCGTATAAAAAATACATTTACCAGGGACAAAAAATATTTAAGGAAATAGTGATAGACAACAAAGAAATGTTTTTATTGTCCTATCCGGTGGAGTTGGCTGACTGGTATGTAGTGACATTGATTCCGAAGGATGTCTTGTTCCAACAGATTCAGCAGCTATTTAGCGTACTTTTTTTGATGATGTTGATTACATTGGCGGTGACCAGTATTGTGATTAGGACTGTCGTAAAAAGCGAAATTCGGCCCTTTGAAGTATTGTCCGATTTTGGTCAGGCCATTGCAAATGGGGCGCTGGATAAAAATATTCCTGAGGAATATATTCACCGGGATGACGATATGGGAAAATTATCCAAGGCTTTTCAACAAATCACAGATACTTTTAGAAATGAAAACGCCTATCTAGAAGAACGTATCAAAGAGAAGAATGAGGCATTAGAGCGTCAGTATGAATATATTCTCGAAACGGAAAAAGTAGCGTCTCTAGGTTCTTTAGTTGCAGGTGTCGCTCATGAAATAAACACACCGCTTGGCAACAGTGTAACCTCTTTAAGTTACTTGAGCAGAATCAACGCTAATACCAAACAGCAGTTACTGGATAGTCAATTGAGTGCAGAAGAACTTGTGAAATTCATGGAAGAAATTGACAAGTCCGTTGTGTTGGTTGAAGGTAATTTAAACAGAGCTGTTGATCTCGTGGAAAATTTTAAAAAAATAGCGGTGCATCAAGAGGGAGAAGTCCCAGAGACAGTACAATTAGACAAGCTTATCAATATGGTAGTCACTAGCATGAAGGGTGAAATTAAAAAAGGCGCCCATCACGTATTGTGCAATTGTCCTGAAAATCTTGAAATTAAAAGTTATCCAGGCGCGCTAATACAAGTGTTTACCAATCTATTGTCCAATTCTCTAATCCACGGCTTCAAGGACAAGAGAGAAGGACGTGTGGATATAGAAGTCTTTGAAAAAGACGACAGAGTGAATATTTTATACAAAGATAATGGCTGTGGCATGACAAAGGCCTCGATAAAAAGGATTTATGAACCCTTCTATACAACAACACGTCAAGAGGGCAGCATAGGACTTGGAATGGCCATTGTATTCAATTTAGTCAATCAGAAACTGGATGGCACAATCAATGTGACCAGTTCAGAAAACAGAGGCGTAACTATAATGATTCATTTACCACGATAAGAAAAAGCTATCTACATGCTCAGTCATTGAGCTGGTAGATAGCTTTCGTTTTTTTTTTGTTATTAGAAAATCGTGTTAGAAGTGGTCGAGAGCAACCGAGATTCTTTCTTTAAAGGATTTCTCCAAAAGTGTGGAATCGTCGATGGATAGTGCATGGAATCACCAGCTTCGACAAGATATTCAATATCTTCCAAAGTAACAATTACGGCACCTTCCAGTACGTAGATAAATTCTTCTCCTGGATGAGTCATAGACTCGCAGTGGACGGTTTCAGGCTTGATGGTCACAATGAGTGTTTCCATTGTGCGATTTGGAAAATCACCACTAACTCTTATAAATTCCGACAGAGATCCTTCCATCTTAAATTCCTTATGCTCTTTTTCTTTCACATGATACTTGTGTTCCTCATATTCTTGGAAAAAGTATATCATTGGTGTGCCTAAGGCATCAGCTATCTTTTTTAAGGAAGTTATCGCCAGTGAAGAAGTTCCGTTCTCAACCTGTGATAAAAAGCTTACTGAAAAACCTGTTTTTTCACTAAGGTCTTTTAGCGTCATCTTATGTTGTTTTCTTAAAACTTTTATTTTTCCTGAAATCTCATCTATCATCATTTACCTCGATTATTCTTTCTTGTCCTTCTATTTTATTGTATTCTCGACAATAAATCAAATTAAAGAAACACTGGAATAAGTTAAATTTTACTGTAAAAAGCATTGTAGAGGCAAAATCAGTTTGATATACTCATGTGTAAATAGAAGACTTTATGAAAATACATACAATAAATAAGGAGGCGTTTTTTAATGAACAGTATTAGATTACAAAAAATAAGAAAAAATATGCAAAGTAGAGGGATTGCACAGTTAATTATCACTTGTCCGGACTCTATTTTTTACTTGGTTGGTGAGTGGATCCACCCTGGTGAGCGTATGTTAGCGTTATACGTTAATCAAAATGATCAACCAAAATTATTATTAAATGAATTATTCCCAATCGAAAAGGATTTAGGTGTAGCAATAATTTCGTATAATGATACAGAAAATCCGATTGATTATTTATCTAAATTGGTAGATACATCATCGCCAATGGGCATAGATAAAGAATGGCCATCAAGATTTCTGATTACATTGATGGAACAGAATCCGACCCTTAAAGTGCTAAACAGTTCTATTGCTGTAGATGAAGCCAGAATGATTAAAACGGAAGACGAAATACAACTAATGCGGGAAGCATCGTCTATCAACGACCGTGCCATGGGGGAACTGATTGAATTCATAAAAGAAGCAAAACACTCGGAAGTTCAAGTGGGTCAGTTATTAGGAGACATCTACAAAAAATACGACACACATGCATTTTCATTCGATCCGTTGATTTGTTATGGTGCCAATGCAGCTGAACCCCATCATGGATCAGACGGCACGATGCTTGGACAAGACCAATCGATTATTGTTGATATCGGTGGCATTACCAACGATTATGCATCGGATATGACAAGAAGTTTCTTCTTTGGTGAACCGAATGAAGAGTACCAAAAGATTTATGATTTAGTCAAAGCAGCAAACTTGGCAGGTATTGCAGCAGTTAAGCCTGGAGCAAAATTCAGTGACATAGATAAAGCGGCTAGAGCTGTTATCGAGGCAGGTGGCTATGGACCGTACTTTACACATCGTACAGGACACAATATCGGTATTAATGTACATGAATTTCCAGATGTTAGTTCAGTAAATGACATGGAAGTTCAAGAAGGGATGGTATTTTCCGTAGAACCGGGTATATACTTATCAGGCAAATATGGCGTTCGTATCGAAGACTTAGTTGTTGTTACTAAAGAGGGATGCGAAGTATTAAATAAATATCCAAAGGAACTTAGAGTCTTATAATTTGCCCAAGTACAATTGAGGAGGCGTGTTATGGAAACTTTATTTTCGAATCGAGCACAGCACATTGTGGCTTCAGAAATCAGAGAGATTTTAAAACTGACATCTAAGGAAGGCATCATCTCATTTGCAGGTGGCTTGCCGGCACCAGAGTTATTTCCTTATGATGCACTGAAGGTGATTTCCGTTGAAGTTCTTGAAACTATGGGGCCAAAGGCTCTCCAATATAGTCCGACAGAAGGATTTCAACCCTTGAGGGACAAAATTGCCGAGCGTATGACTATTCGGGGCATGGAAGCCACTGGTGAGGATATACTGATTACTTGTGGCTCTCAGCAAGGTCTTGATTTTACGGGTAAAATTTTCTTGGACCCAGGTGATATCGTGTTATGTGAAAGTCCATCCTATTTAGGGGCCATCAATGCATTTAAAAGCTATGAGTGTGTTTTTAAGGAAATTCAGACTGATGGGGAAGGCATGGTAATGAGTGACTTAGAGGAGAAACTAAAGACTCTTGAGCATGTAAAAATCATCTATGTGATTCCAAATTTCCAGAATCCGACGGGGCGTACCTGGTCCTTGGAGCGTCGCCAAGAACTCATGCGATTGGCAAATAAGTATAACAAAATTGTGGTAGAAGACAATCCCTATGGGGAATTGCGGTATGAAGGCGAAGCGATTCCATCGGTCCGTTCCTTCGACACTGAAGGGCGAGTTGTTTATCTAGGCACATTTTCAAAGACATTTTGCCCAGGGCTACGAATCGGATGGGTCTGTGCGTCACCAGTTTTATTGAATAAGTATATCCTAGTCAAGCAAAGTGCGGATCTTCAAACCAATTCTATGAGTCAAAGGGAATTGGCGCTCTTTCTAGAGAAGAACGATTTTGATGCCCATATTCAAAACATTGTGGCACATTACAGAAAACGCCGTGATACGATGGTTGATGCGATTGAAGAATATTTTCCAAAACATGTGGCTTACGAAAAACCTAGTGGTGGTCTATTTCTATGGGTAACTGTTCCAGAAGGGATAGATACGAAAGTACTGTTGGAGAAAGCAGTAGAGCAAGGTGTTGCCTATGTACCCGGCGCGTCATTTTATCCGAATGGGCTAGTGAAGAATACGATGCGTCTGAATTTTTCCAACATGGGAGAAGAGAAGATTGTTGAAGGCATTAGAATATTGGGCAAATTATTAGAAGCGTAAGTAGATTAATTGGATTCATAAGGAGGCGTTATGGCAACAGCATATTTTGCAGGTGGTTGTTTTTGGTGTATGGTCTCACCATTTGATGTTTTGGATGGGATAGAAGAGGTGTGTTCCGGTTACATGGGCGGCAGTGTTGACAATCCCAAATATGAGGATGTTAAAACACAGCAAAGTGGTCACTATGAAGTGGTGCGTATTACTTACGACTCAGCTGTCATATCCTATGAAAAATTGCTGGAAGCTTACTGGCGACAAGTTGACCCGACGGACCCGGATGGCCAATTTCAGGATCGTGGACCATCTTACAGGACGGCCATTTTTGTAGTCGACGACGAACAGCGCCGGATTGCAGAAATGTCCAAAGAGCAACTAGAGGTCTCCGGACGTTTTTCAAAACCAGTTATAACGCCTATTATACAGGCACCAACCTTCTATGATGCGGAAGAATATCATCAGGATTTTTATAAAAAGAGCCCAAAAGAATATAAAGAAGACAGAACAAAATCTGGACGAGATGAATTTATCAAGAAATATTGGGGCGATGCCTATTATGATATTTATGAGGATTAAAAATTACTAGGATTATTTTTGCTGAATACAAGCTTTTTTTTGAACGAGATGATATAATGTGTTTTTAGTAAGAATTATTGGAGGGGTCATGTTTAGATTAGGAGAAGTACAAACGCTAACAATTTCATCGAGAAGTGCGTTTGGTTTATATTTAAGTTTTGATGAAGATAGAGAAAATGAAGTATTATTGCCAAATAAATTCGTTCTTGAAGAGTGGTCAATCGGTGACACAGTAGAAGTGTTTGTATACAAAGACTCTAAAGATAGACTGACAGCAACAACAAAAACACCAAAGCTTGTTATGGGTGAAGTGGCATTTCTTGAGGTGGTTGATATCACAGATATCGGCGCATTCTTAGATTGGGGACTTGAAAAAGATTTGTTCCTGCCGTTTAAGCAACAAACGAGAAAGATTTTAAAAGGGAAACAATATCTTGTAAGCCTTTATATTGATAAAAGTGACAGGTTATGTGCCACAATGGATGTTTATGAGCAGTTAAGCTGTGAAGCACCTTACCTAGCTGGTGACCAAGTCAAAGGTATTCTATACGCTTTAAATCCTGAACGAGGTGGATTTGTAGCTATTGATGGTAAGTTCCATGGCTTTGTACCAAATAAAGAACTTTATGGCGACTATACCCTTGGTAAAGAAATCGAGTGTCGTGTGACGGAAGTCAGAGAAGACGGTAAATTGAACTTAAGTATCCGTAAAAAGGCATATCAACAAATGGACGATGATTCACAGGCATTGCTAAATGCTTTGGAAGCTAATGGTGGATCGTTGCCGTACAATGACAAAACAGATCCTGATGTTATCAAAGACGTCTTCGGAATGAGTAAGAGAGCATTTAAACGTGCTGTTGGACGTCTGTTGAAAGATGGCAAGATTGAACAAACAGAATCAGGAATGACGATAAAAGAATAATATCTTAATATACAAAAGGGCGCTGTTTTTTAACAGCGCCCTTTTATTGTATATAAATCATAATTCGTGTTATCTATTGAGTTGTAAGTCCGCGACCACCGTGACAACCACCGAATCCACCGTAACTTGGTCCAAATCCGAATCCATTTTCTTCACGGAATTCATCCATGTCATCAATGTGTTGGATCCAGTTGTCATGTTGTTCTTGTGTAATCTTACCATCTTCTAAGTATCCTGCAATTGAATCTTTGTGTGCTTCCATGCGTTCGTCGTGAAGTGCTTCCAGTTCTTCTTCCGTTAAATCAGCATTCCACATATGACCGTATCCATAACCATCGCCATATGCCACACCATTTCTATTTCCACGGTGATAGCCACCTTGTGCAAAACTAATGCTCGCCATTGCAAGAATCAGTATTGCCACACCAACAAGTAATAAAATTCTCTTTTTCATAATGACGCCTCCTATTTATTTCGTTTAAGAATTTCTAGTTTTTCCTCGTATTCCTCTTTACCAATTTCGCCGTTGACATACTTTGTGTTTAGTAGATCAATTGGGTTAACAGTTGAAGTTGGTTGTTGCTTCTTCATTAGAAGATAGACAACAGCTACAATTACGATAAATCCGATGAACATCATTACACCACCACCCCAGTATCCATGTCTTAAGAAGTTAAAACATCCTCCGTACATCTTGAATCCTCCTTTGTGATTAACTATTATACCTATAGTATAGAGCCAACTTTTGAAGAAGTTATGAAGATAGTTATGAAATCGGTAAAGTTATTGTAAATTCTGTGTACTCATTTTTTATACTGGTCACACTGATGTCGCCATCGTGCAAATCAATAATTTCTTTGACGATAGAAAGACCAAGGCCGGCACCACTTTGATGTTGATTGTTTTTAATGGCTGTTCGATAAAAACGCTCAAAGACATAAGGGAGATCTTTTGCATCAATACCTGCACCGGTATCTCTAAAGGTAATTGTGACAGCAGTTGTATTCTCTGACAGGGCAATAGAAATTGTATCGCCACTTGTTGTGAATTTTAAAGCGTTTGACATTAAATTTGTAAAGACTTGTCGGAGGCGTTGACGGTCACATGGAATGGTCACAGTCTTATCCATCGTTTTGATTAAGGTCTTTGATTCAGATGTTAATATGATCTCATAAGGTTTTAAAAAGTCTTGCAGGAAACCAGCCAGTTCTATAGGTTTTTTTTTCAGTTCAATAACGTCTTCAAGTGTGGTTAATTGTTCTATGTCGGCTATAATATGAGTCAAGTGATTGATTTCAGCATTAATGCTATCGAAGGTTTCTTGCGTCGGCTCTAAAATGCCATCTGAAAGGGCTTCAACGTGGGTCTTCAAGACGTAAAGTGGCGTTCTAAGTTCATGGGAAATGTTATTTGCCAATGTGGTACGCATATTCTTTTGATGCTCCAAAGTTTCAGTCATGTCGTTGATTGAAGCTGATAGTTCCTCGTATTCTATGACCTGAGACGTGTCCTTCACACGAAGGGACAAATTACCTTGTTTGATTTCTTGAGCCACATCCTTGAGGTAGATGATCGGCGACGTCAGTCTCTTGGAAATACGTAGACCGATGGCAATTGCAATGAAGAAACTTATAATTGAAACAGCAATGATACTAAAGCGTAAGTTTCTCATAAACAACATATCATCTCGAGTCATGACACTTGATTGGCTCTGTTGAATATTGATATAGCCCATAATTTTTCCGTTTTTTGTCAAAGGGTATGTTGTAGTCATTAAGTCCCCACGCATCATATGGCCCCTGTGTCCTGTATTAAAGCTCTTTGAGCAAACTACATTGTTGTTTTTATTATAGAGCGTGATATCCATTCTCTGTTGTTGCGACAATATTGCTAGATAATCTATAAGTTCGCTGCTGACGCCATTATTAAAGTTATAATTATCCTCAATATGGCGAATGATGGATTGGTTTGTACTTTCAATATTATTGCTTTTGTACTGGTCAAAGGTTTGTTTGATAATCATTGACGTAGAAAATAGATAGAGTGATGACAATAATAGTGCAAAAATGAGGAAATAACGTGTAACTCTGCTTTTTATCGATTTACTCATCAGCGATTCCCTCCCAACAATAGCCGGTTCCAAAGACTGTTTTTATCAGTGTAGGTGTCTTTGGTATGGCCTCGATTTTTTTTCGTAGGTTTTTGATATGCACATCAATGGTTCTGTCATAACCTTCAAATTCCAAACCTAAGGCTTGATCAATCAATTGCTCTCTTGAAAAAACCTGATGTGGATATTTGATAAACAGCTCCAATAATTTGTATTCAATTGGTGTTAGGGCAAGTCGTTGCTGATTCACCGTAACGGACTGTTCTTTCAAGTGGATGACCACACGCCCTTGATCAAATGATTTGGATTCCTGGGCAGATTGTAAATGGTACACTCTTTTAAGAATGGCATTTACTCTTAACACCAATTCCTTGGGGCTGAAAGGTTTCACTAAATAATCGTCTGCGCCTAATTCAAATCCGCTTATTCTATCACTTTCAGCGCTTTTTGCCGTTAACATGATAATTGGACAGGTCGAACGGTCACGAATGTATTTACAGATATATTCACCACTTAAATCCGGCAACATCAAATCTAGGATAACAAGGTCAGGAGACATGTCTTCAAATGATACAATGCCTTCTTCGCCTGTTGAAGCTATGGTAATTTCATAGTTCTCCCTTAAAAAATATTGTTCGATAATGCCATGAACCTTTATTTCATCTTCTATCAGTAATATTTTAAACATAGAGTCTCCTTGTAATAGTAATATCTTATTTATATCATAACCTTATGAAGAAATTATGAAACGGTAAATTTGGGAATCTGCGTAAAAATAATTTTTTACAGGCTGATTAAATAGTTTATAATAAGGTAAAGAGTACTATGAATCGGAAATACGAAAGGATGGATAACATGAATATATCATATGTAAAAGAGAGTGATTTTAAGGACTATGACGGCGTCATATTCCCAGTATATGAAGACTCGTTGGGGATGGCCCATGAGACACTGGCAATTCCATTTTCTCCATTAAAAGAAAAAGAATTATTTGAAGGTAAAAAAGGACAGGTTCACCACATAACTTCAATGGGTGAGGCGTCTTTTAGAGATATTGTACTAATTGGACTTGGCAAAGCAGAAGAGGTAACAGGTCATATTCTAAGAAATGCCATTGCGGATGGATTCAAGACGTTAAAAGCCAAGAAAGTGTCTACAATGGGCGTTTTCCTTGATGAAGTATCTGATGGATTAACATGTTCATACGCCATAGCACGTAACAGTGTTGAAGCAATCGTCATGGCGGACTATGCGTTTGATACTTATAAAACAAAAGAAAAGAAAACCTATCTTGAGGATGTAACCCTTGTATTCGATGGTGTAGATGATGAATTTGAAGCAGCGTTTACAGAAGGTAAGATCATCGCTGAAGCCAATTTATTGACAAGAGAATTGGTAAATGAGCCTGCAAACAAAATGTATCCTGAAGTTCTTGCAAACCGCGTTGTTGAGCTGGGACAATCAAAAGGATTCGAAGTAGAAATTTTCGATCGCCAAGCAATTGAAGAAATGGGTATGCAAGCTTACATGGCAGTTGCAAAAGCATCTTCGGAAGCGCCGAAATTCATTGTAATGCGTTATAAAGGCTCAGAGATCGAGAAGACACTCGGACTTGTTGGGAAAGGATTGACGTATGATTCAGGTGGTCTTTCGATCAAACCAACAAGCGGTATGGTAGCGATGAAAAGCGATATGGGTGGTGCAGCGGCAGTTATTGGTGCGATGTCAGCTATCGCGGAAAATAAATTGGATGTGAATGTTGTTGCAGTCGTTGCAGCTTGTGAGAATATGATTGCCGGTAACAGCTATAAACCAGGTGATATTATTGGTTCAATGGGTGGAAAGAACATCTTTATCGGTAACACGGACGCAGAGGGTCGTTTGACGTTAATCGATGCTATGCATTATATCGTGACAAAGGAAAATGTTGATGCGGTTGTCGATATAGCAACACTTACAGGAGCAGCAATTCACTGTCTAGGTCATGTTGCAACTGTGGCGATTTCTAACGAGGACAGCTTCTACAATATGGTGGATAGTAGTTTCAATAAAGCAGGCGAAAAAATTTGGAGAATGCCAATCTTTGATGAATATAAAGAATTAATCAAGCATGAAGATGCGGATCTAACAAATACTGCAGGTAGTCCAGGGACAATTACGGCAGGCATGTTCATCGGCGAATTCAACGGTGATTTGCCATGGGTGCATCTGGATATTGCTGGGTCGTCGTGGACAAGCAAAGCCAAGCATTACACGTCTAAAGGCGGTACTGGTGTTGGTGCGAGATCCCTTTACTATCTTGCGAAGAACTACGGTAAAGAGAACGCATAAATTAAGGCAGGTCAAATTATTTAGTAGAGTGTCAACTATTGGGTATATAGATTAGATAATGAAGGAGGCCTTTTATGGAAAGAACACTTGTATTACTAAAACCGGATGCAATAGATAGAGGACTTGTCGGTGACATCATACATCGCTATGAACGTAAAAACCTAAGAATTATCAAAATGAAGTTTATTGTTCCGACGCGGGAAATGCTTCATGAACATTATATAGAGCATGAGGGAAAAGATTTTTTAGGTCCATTGATCGAGTTTATGCATGATAATTTGATTGCCATCGTATTGGAAGGGGATAATGCCATTGATATCGTTCGACTGGTCAATGGTGCGACAAATCCTAAGGATGCGTTACCAGGCACAATAAGAGGCGATTTCTGTCTGAGTACGAAAGCGAACTTAGTTCATGGATCGGATTCACTACAAAGTGCTTTGAGAGAAATTCCACTATGGTTTAATGAAAATGATTAACTGTTAACAAAAGTACTTTTTTTCAACTCTATTGTTTCAAAGCTGTCGAAAGTGGTATACTTCCAGTGTAGAGAGATTCTTTTATATAAGATGTATAAAGGAATAGGATTTTATAATTTTGGAGGAACGGCATGATTAATGGAACAGTAAAGTGGTTTAATGGCGACAAAGGTTTTGGATTTATCACTAGTGAAGATGGAAATGATGTTTTCGTTCACTTTTCTCAAATCCAAAAAGACGGATTCAAAACATTAGAAGAAGGCGAAAAAGTAACTTTTGAAATCGTAGATGGTGACAAAGGTCCTCAAGCTGCTAATGTAACACCTTTATAATCGAAATTTATAGAGACCACAAGCCCTGGAACGAAAGTTTCAGGGCTTTTAAATATTGAACGATCAAGAAATATCTGGAGGAAACATGTTTCAAAATGAATTGTTAAAATGGTTTGAAGAAAGTCAGCGGGTAATGCCTTGGAGAGAAACATATAATCCCTATCATATATGGCTATCGGAGATAATGCTCCAGCAAACACAGGTAGCTACAGTTATCCCATATTTTGAACGTTATATTGAAAGGTATCCGACAATAGAAGAATTATCGGAGGCTGATGAAACAGAGGTATTAAAACTTTGGGAAGGCTTAGGATATTATTCTAGGGCGAGGCGGTTGATTCCTTGTGCAAAAGAAGTCGTGGATAACTATGATGGAAAGCTCCCTAAGGATTATAAAGAACTTATTGCTTTACCAGGAATCGGTCCCTATACGGCCGGTGCTATCTTGAGCATTGCATATAACCTGCCATATCCAGCCGTTGATGGAAACGTCAAACGAGTTTTTTCTAGAGTCTATAATGTACAGGTACCTGTCAATGATCCCAAATACCATAAAACATTTGAGACGTTGGTTCGGGATGTAATGCCTAAAAATGCGCGGAACTTTAATCAAGGACTAATGGAGCTTGGGGCGCTTATCTGCAAACCGTCATCTCCCGAATGTGACGCTTGTCCGATCAGTGACTATTGTGAGGCAAAAAAATTAAGTACACAGACATTGTTACCGATATATAAAAAGAAACCTGATAAACGAGTGCGGCATTGGTGTATGGGACTCATTGAATATAATAACCAATTGTTGGTAGAGTTTCGCGATAAAGAAACCCTTCTTGGACAAATGTGGGGCGTGCCATCATTGGAAGTATCTTCTGAAAGTTATTCCGTTGAAGCATTATCAGAGTATTTGGCTACTTATGGCATTGAAGAGGGGACACTGGAATACCTTGGTGAAGTTAAACATGTTTTTACTCACCAAATATGGAAAATGGGCGTTTTTTATGGGCGCGTGTCATCGAATAGAGCATTAACAAAAGGGGCGTGGCAAGTCATTGACGCCTTAGATGAAATTACAATTGGTACAGGATATAGAAAAGTAATTAAGAAACTGAAGGAGCGGTAGCATGTATATATTGAAAAAAATAATTAGTCTTATTTTACTATGTCTCATTGGAGTGGTGACCTTTATTCTTGCAACGGACTATAAACCAAATGCTATAGAAAAACTCGATGTAGCAAACCGAAGTGATAAAGAGAATGCACCTTCAAAAGAGATGACCATTGGCATATTCAATATAGGATATGGCGGACTTGATGCGTCTCAGGACTTCTTTATGGATGGTGGAACAGGGTCACGGTCGAAAAGCCCAGAGAAAACAAAAGAGAACGTCAGTAAATCAATAGCGTTTCTACAGAAGAAGGATGCTGATGTATATCTACTTCAAGAAGTTGATATAGATAGTAAAAGGACATATAACATCAACGAGCAGTTGATGATTACAGATACTTTAGCTACATATGACTATGCGGCAACACCATATTACAAAGTTCCTTTTGTACCGGTTCCTTTGAGGGCGCCGTATGGGAAGGTTGAAATGAATCTGTTGACGGTGTCACGCTACAAAATGAGTGAAGGAACCCGTTATGCCTTACCGATTGATGAAAGCATACCAAACAAATACTTCTATTTGGATAGATGTCTTATGGAGACTGTTATACCGCTGGACAATGAGAAAGAGTTAGTGGTCATTAACGTACATTTAAGTGCCTATGATAAAGCCGGAAAAGTTAAAGAAGCGCAACTGGAGTGGATAGAAAATTACATCGCAGCTGCAGACCTTGAGAACAAGTATTATATATTTGGTGGGGACTGGAATCTGATAATGACAGATACCTCGATAGAAGACTTGGAAAACCAAAGGGATTATTGGTTAGAAAAACCAGCGGATTTCAAAGGCCGTGGGTTCGAATGGATCTATGATGAACGGGTTAATACGGTTAGGGAATTGGATGCTCCTTATAAAAAAGGGGAAACCTTTGAACGGGTAATCGATGGCTATTTAGTATCACCTAATTTAGAAGTGGTTTCAGTTGAAACAGCGGATTTAGGATTTGAATCAAGCGACCACAATCCTGTGATGTTAGAGGTGAAATTTAAGTAAATAATATTGGATGAAAAATGGGGCTGTTGGAAAACAGCCCCGTTTCATTTATACTTTATATTTCAGTCCCGTAATTTCAAAATTTGGATCTCTCGAAAGGTCAACAGTCATCCCACTTTCTAGTTGAACGATAGGTCGTTCTAAATCAGGTGTGTATTGAACCACTTTGCCGAATCCTGCATTTAAATTGATGTAGGTCCCTATTGGAAAAGGAATGACCATTTTGCGAAGTTTTTTTAGAACGTCGCGGTCATAGGATTTTCCAACTTCGGAATACATCATTTTCAGTGCGCGATGTGGTGGATATGCTGGTCTAAACCCTCTGTCACTGGTCAAGGCGTCATAGGTGTCAGCAACAGCAACGATTCTTGTCAAAAAACTGATTTGATCTTGCATAAGACCTTTAGGATACCCACTACCATCAAGTTTCTCATGATGTTCTAAACAGATTTGCTTGATGTTATTGTTGATGGCATCACAATTTCTAATCTCCTGATAGGAAATCTCGGTATGTGACTTAAGGATATCAAATTCAATTGCAGTCAGTTTTCCTTTTTTCATCAATATCTCTTCTGGAATTGCAACGTTACCCATTTCCTTCATTATTGCACCTAGGAAAATTGACTTTAATTCGAGATAGTTCAGATTCATATTCATGCCGACGATTGTTGCGATAATTGCAGTATTAAGCGCGTGTTGGTATTGATAGTTTCTATCGCTTTTAACTTCAACCCGCTCTATCCTATGTGAAGGTGATTTTTTTAAGATGAGTAGAATTTCATCTGTAAAGGTATGCAGTTTATCTAGCAGTTCATCTCGTTCTTCCATGAGCTTGAATAATTTATTGCCATCTTTGCCAAGGCTTCGCATGTGATAGATCATTTTGAAATGATAAAAATTGTCTCTAATATTTTTTAAGATCCGTAGTTTAACATCATCTTCTAAAAATGATGTATTGTTTTCTTCAACATCTTCTTTGTGATCAAAGATATATATTGAATGGTAGCCCAATTTTTCTATAGATTTAATAGTTTCTGGTTTCAATGGAACCCCTTTTCTTAAAAGGATTCGACCATTTGAGTCAAATAATGACTCCCCCAACAATTGATTTTCTTTTACATACATTAATGGTAAAAAACGCACGACATCACCCCAACTATAAGATACCATTTTCTGAAACATCTCACCAGTCTTTAGGTGAAAAATAAGTTGAAATATTTATGATTGCGAACATTCTCACAATTTTCCGTAAAAAAAGGATGTGCTAAAATTGCACACCCATAATCTTCAGTTCTTCAATGGCATTAAGCATATTACCGCTTAATGCATTTTTAAATTCTTCTGTCATAACAAGACGCCATTGGTCATTCTCTTTAACCAACTCTACCGTACGTGTTCTGTCCATAGTCTCCAGCTCTGTATTCAAGTGGGAGAGTAACAATGACTGTATGTGCTCCGTTACTTCCTCAGGTGAATTGTCGGATAGTTTTCCTTCTGAAGCTTCAACATACATTGCGCCTATGGCATTCATAAAAGCACCGCCAGCATTTCTATAGATAATTCTAAGCTCAATTGTCGCCGTATCTTCCTTTACATCACTTGAAAGCACCTTATAAGAAACATCTGACATGTGGTTCAATACGATTGTATTCAACTGCTCGTTGGATATAAGGGATTGTAATGCACTGTACGCCTCTTTGGAATCCGATGCTACATAGGTGGAGGCAGTTTGATAATCCTGTGTGCTATAAGCAGCAAAGAAATCATCGATGACTGTTTGGTCCGATGCATGTGTTTCGGATGCGCAACCGGTCAAAACAAGCAATAAACAGAGGCTCAGCATAAAAATATTTTTTTTCATTTAGTTCTCCTTAAGATATGTTCACTACTAAGCTATAGCATAATAGGAGTTATGTCAAGGGAGAATAATTCTCATTTATTTCTTGTGAAAGCATTGACAAGGATGAATGAGTTGCGTATGATAGCAATGTAATGATAATGAGAATTAATTTCAATGGAGGTCGAAAGACAATGAAGAAGAATTTTTACAGCTTATTTTTATTAATGATGGTAGGGGTTGCACTGATTGTATCAGGATGTACAACTGCACCGGCAACTGAGGAAGTTGCGGAGACAGAAGAACCTACTGAAGCAGTAGTAGAAGAGACGGAAGAAAATAGTGGTGTTGTAAATTTATATACGGATAGACACTATGATACAGATCAAGAATTATACGATGCATTTGAAGCATCAACAGGCATCAAGGTGAATGTTGTAAAGGGTAAAGGCGACGAGCTGATTGAACGCCTTACAAGAGAAGCTGCTGATACAGAAGCGGATTTGTTGATTACGGCAGATGCTGGTCGTTTATACAGAGCAAAATCGGCTGACTTATTACAAGCGGTAACAAGCGATGTACTATCAGCCAATGTACCAACAGAATACAAAGATGGCGACAACAACTGGTATGCATTAACAATGCGTGCAAGAGTGCTTGTTTATTCTCCGGATAGAGTAAGTGCTGAGGACTTATCGACGTATGAAGCCTTAACAGCACCTCAGTGGGCAGATAGAGTTTTAGTAAGATCATCATCAAACATCTACAACCAATCATTATTGGCGTCGTTCATCGAAGTGAATGGTAGAGAAGAAGCAAAAGAGTGGGCTGCTGGTTTGGTAGCAAATATGGCAAGAGAACCTCAAGGTAACGATAGAGCGCAGGCGACTGCAGTTGTTGCAGGTGAGGGGGATGTTGCGATTATGAACACGTACTACATTGGTAAGATGATCAACTCTGACAACCCTGAAGAAGCAGAAGTCGGTAAAAGCGTTAAAGTATTTTTCCCTAACCAAGAAACGACAGGAACACATATCAACGTCAGTGGCATCGGGATGACAAAACATGCGAAGAATGCTGATAACGCTCTTAAATTAATGGAGTTCTTATCGTCGACGGAAGCACAAAGCAAGTTTGCTGAAGCAAACTATGAGTACCCAGTTCACCCTGACGTAGAAGCATCGGATCTTTTAAAGTCATGGGGCGAATTCAAAACACAACAGGTAGATTTCTCTAAATTGGGTGAAAACAACTTGGAAGCGGTAAAAGTATTTAATGAAGTAGACTGGAAATAGAAAGAAGGAAGACATCGTGATCATTAGCAAGTTAAAAAAGAGGTTCAACATGTGGAGCAGTTTAAGTGCCTTATTTGTATTACTTGTCCTTATGCCAAGTATAACGATTGTGTATTATCTGTTTCAACCGGCCAGTGAAAACTGGCAACACATCAAAACCTATTTATTGGCGGAATATTTCTTTAACACGGTTGTTACAATTGGTGCTACAGGAATACTGACCATGTTTATAGGAACCAGTTTAGCTTGGATAGTCACGATATATGATTTTCCTTTAAAAAAGTTTTTAAAGTGGGGGCTTATGCTCCCACTTACTATTCCTGCCTATATTGGTGCTTATACATATTATGGCATTGTCAATTATACAGGGGTGTTGCAGACGACCTTACGTAACGTATTTGATATTCGAATAGACCAGCAATATGTGAACATAATGTCCCTACAAGGTGTCATTTTTATATTTACTCTGTTCCTCTATCCATATGTTTATACAATTACGCGGTCGTATTTTGCCAAGCAAAGTGGTGCATTAATTGAAAATGCCAGAATGCTTGGAAAATCGCCCCTTCAAATTTTCTTTCAGGTAGTGCTCCCTATATCACGTGGCGCAATTATTGGCGGTGTCAGTCTAGCGGTACTGGAAGCCTTAAACGATTATGGTGTCGTTTCTTACTACGGGGTACCGACGTTTAGTACAGCCATATTTAAAACCTGGTTCGGTATGGGAGATGTATCGTCAGCCATACGTCTTTCAGCCATTGTGATGGTCATGGTCATCGTGGTGCTGGTCGGAGAAAAGATATACTCTCGCAGACGGCAGTACGCGTCTACAACGACAAAAGTTAGACCGTTGAAACCGATTAAATTAACTGGTATGAAAAAAGCACTTGTAAGTGGCTATGTTTATATCATTTTTGCCTTAGGATTTCTTATTCCATCACTACAACTCTTACATTGGTCTTATCTGTCGAGGGACAGATTTGATGTAGTGGCCTTAAGTAAAATGGCGGCAAATTCATTTGGAACAGCTTTGATTGCTTCCATAGGGATTATTGTTGCGTCGATTATTGTGGCCAACAGTAAGCGTATCAGCCGGTCGTTGATCACAAAAGTGAATGCTAAGATTATCGTCATCGGTTATTCGATTCCGGGGTCGGTTATCGCTATTGGGATCATTATTGTTTTTATTGCTCTTGATAGGCAATTGGCACCATTTTATAAGTCTGTATTGAATATCGACAAGACCCTTGTATTAAGTTCAAGTATCTTTATGCTGATTGTGGCCTATATGATCCGATTTATGGCTATTGGTTATAATGCTGTAGATGCTGGATTTGAGAAAGTTGGTAGGCGATTTTATGAGTCTTCGCTCTTGCTTGGTAAAAGTAAGTTGCAGACGTTTATTAAGGTGGATATGCCGATGTTAAAGCCAGCGCTTCTGAGTGGGGTGCTTATCGCCTTTATCGATATAATGAAGGAGTTACCGTTAACACTGTTGTTAAGACCTTTTAACTACGATTCTTTGGCGACAAAAGCCTTTGAGTATGCCAATGATGAAATGATTCATGAGGCATCTGTGCCATCACTGATTATTATTGGATTGAGTATTTTAGCGATGATTATTGTTGACAAGCTATCAAGGAGAGGAAAATAAATGTATTTATCTGTAGAAAGCTTAAAGTTTAAATATGAAAAAAACGGTGAATGGATTAGTGATGATGTGACTTTCACTCTTGAAGAAGGGAATATTCTGGCGATTCTTGGCGAAAGCGGTAGTGGAAAAAGTACCGTATTACGACTGATTGCTGGTTTAGAAATGCCAAGTAAAGGACGTATTATTGTCAACGAAGATGTCCATGTGGATACGAATCATTTTGTCGATCCGGAGAAACGTGGCATTGGCATGGTATTTCAGGATTATGCCTTGTTTCCACATATGACGGTGGAAAAAAATATTGGATTTGGCATTGAGCATTTGTCTCGAAAAGAGAAGAAAGAGCGTATCAAAGAAGTGCTCGGTCTTGTAGCCCTTGAAGGCTATGAGAAAAGATATCCTCACGAATTAAGTGGGGGACAGCAACAACGAGTTGCCTTGGCGCGTGCCCTTGCACCGAAACCTAAATTATTGCTTCTAGATGAGCCTTTCAGTAACTTGGATGCCCATTTGCATGAGCAAATCAGAGCAGACCTAAAAACAATTCTCGAAGAGGCTGGGATTACATCGGTATTTGTCACTCATGACAGAGAAGATGCCATGGCCATTGCGACAGACGTAGTTGTTCTTGATAAGGGCAAGGTAAGTCTTTTGGGTAAGCCGGAAGCGGTATTGTAACAAACTGAATAATTATAATGAATTTTGAACGTCTGCTTGAGTAGCAGGCGTTTTTTGCTGGCGCGCCCTACGAGACGCGCCTAAGAGGATATCTGACCTCGATGGTCGGTATCGCTTATTAAATTCAAACAATATCTGAGCTATGACGATTGAAGACATTCTATTATGGTATGATGAAAATAATATAGTAATGACAGGAGGAATACATATGAAATTATTTATCAGTGCAGACATGGAAGGATTGGCGCATGTAGCAACATCCAGTGAAGTGAATAGGGAACATGCTGACTACAAATACTTCTGTGAGTGGATGTCCAAAGAAGTGGCGGCAGTGGCTGAAACTGCAATGAAAAAGGGCTTTAAGGAAGTGTTTATAAAAGATGGCCATGCCTCTGGCAGAAATATTATTCCAAGCTATTTACCATCAAAAACAAAATTGCTTCGAAATTGGACTGGTGACCCACTGTTGATGATGGCGGGACTGGATAAAAGTTTTGACGGTGTTGCATTTGTTGGCTATCATTCAGCGGCTGGGCATGCAGGAAATCCTCTGGCTCATACTGTGAGCGGTCAGAAAATCAGTCATTTAAAAATCAATGACCAGATTGCCAGTGAATTTCTGTTGAATGCTTATACGGCTGCCTATTACGGCGTGCCTGTTATTGCGGTATCAGGAGATGCCGCAGTATGTCGTGAAGCAAAAAAATGGATTCCATCGATTATTGCCATTCCTGTCAAGGAGGGCATTGGTACAGCAACGATTTCGATGGCGGAATGCGATGTCTTAGACCTTATTCATGAGAAGATACATACCCTTGATATGAAAGTTCTTGCAGACTGTCAATTGTACTTACCCGAATCCTTTGATATAGAGTTAAAGTTCTCAAGATATCACTATGCTTTCCAGGCGTCGTTTTATCCTGGCGTAATCCTAAAAGATGATTATACAATTCAATACCATACAGAGGATTACTATGAATTTCTTAGAATGTTCATGTTTGTCATGAAAGGATAATGAGAATGATTATCTTTTAGTGGAATGGGTATAAACCTATTAGAGCTAGGAGGGATTACAATGAAAAGAACTTTATGGCTGATTTTAGGCCTTGTCCTTATTCTTGTTTTGGCAGGATGTACTGCCCCTGTTGAGGAAACACCACAGGAAGAACCTGAAGTAACGGTTGAAGAAGTGATGGAAACGGAAGAAATGGTTGAAGAGCCTGAAGAGGCAACTGAAGAGATGGAAGAATCTGAAGATGCGATGATGCTGGAGATGCTAGAAATGACCTATGAAGAATTATCGAAATTCACTGGTCAAGATGGTATGCCTGCATATGTAGCAGTAGATGGCGTTATCTATGACGTCTCCGATGTGCCGGCTTGGACAGGTGGTAAACACAACGGTAATATGGCAGGGAACGATGTGACAGATGCCATCAAGAATAAGTCGCCGCACGGCGTTAAGAATTTAGAAGGATTGCCTGTTGTGGGGAATATTGTGGAGTAATTAGATTATGGATTGTGAATAGGTATGTGCAACATAGGCAAAAAAGCGTTCATTTTATTGGCTTAAATAAGTCAATAAAATGAACGCTTTTTCTAATTCTATATCAGTGTTCCGTTGACCACTTTTAACTTTCTTTAGGATGCCGAATCCAACACCAACAATGCCTGTGGAATAGGAAGTGTTTGACACAGTTCCAACACCTTCTTTTCAGCAGATTCAAACTTGCTTAAAACATGATCCGACAGTGTTGGATCACCATAGACTTTCCATGCAGTTGTTTTCACATGTTTTAGGCTGGGATGTCCCATAAAGCCCATCACATCTTTTAATGGGTAGCCAAAGAAAACACCAAACTCAGCTGGAAGTCGATTGTGCTTCAAGTGCTCCGCAAGGTCATTCATATAATCATCCGCACCTGCAAGTGGCGTGTAACCATGAGATTTCAAGAACTTTCTGACACGATGATCAGCCAGCAATTTATCCATCTTATTGATGTTATAGAAAATGATTTTGATGGACTCATTGGTGCTATAAACAAGCTGGTAGCGAATTGTTTTGCTCTCAGAAAACAATAAATGTACATCGTTTAAGGTTTCGTTAATAAATTTGAAGTTCTTATTGAAACATAAAATATGCATTGGCTTGTCTCCAGTCAAGGTTGGTCCCAACCGCATTAATATGTTGATTTCTCTATATTTGTCATATGATTTAAGGCAATCTGCTACTAAGCATACTGATGTCATAATTACACTCCTTTCAAGGTAATGAGAATCATTATCAACTAAATTGTACCACGAGTTTCGACTGAAGTAAATAATTAATTCACAATTTTTCCTTAAGAGATTGTTAATACTTCTATGTTAAATTCATTATGAACTAAATAAAATCTAAAGGAGGCATTGGCGAAAGTCAGAAAACTATGGGAATAATATTAAAATTTACATTACGGAATATCAAAGAGCACAAATTTAGAACCTTTTTGATCATTCTGTCGATCTCGTTATCAGTAATGCTATTTTTTGCTTCTTTTAGTATTTCCGATTCATTGACGTCGATGTTTATGGAAAACATCAAGTCGTATATCGGAACTTCTGAAGTAATCATTTATGCTGGTCCAATGAATGAAACAGGACTGGTTAAAATAAAGGACTTAGGAGAGCATGAAGAGAAATTTGAGTATCAGGTAGGTAGTGTTGAGTACGGTGTCAAATATCAAAAAAACGATAAGTCTAAAGTGAATGTCAGTTTAAAAGGATTTACACTATCGGATCTTCAACAAATGAATCCAATTGAATTTGTTGATAGAGGGACAATTGACAGTGAATTTTTAGGTAAAACAGCTATTGTCAGCGAAGCATTTGCTACGGAGAACAACTTAAAAGTTGGGGATACCATGCGGATGATTTTTTCTGGTGATGACACGAAACTATTTCGAGTTGGTGCCATCAGCGAAAACAAGGGCTTCTTTAAGAAAAGTTTTATGTCTGAAGGCGATTCAGTGAATATGATTATTCCACTGAAGTCTGCTCAGAATTTTGCACAGACAAAATCTGCTTACCATTTGATTTATGCTAAAACAGTTGATGAAAAACAAATTGAGCAAAATATTAAAGACCTAGAATCGGTATATAAAGGTCAAACCGTTGAAAAGACAATTACCAAAAGTGAGTTGGATGCACAGATTAAGCCAATAAGAATCCCATTCTTGTTTATGTTGATTCTTGTTGTTATCATCAGTATCTTCATTATCTATACATCTTTTAAGGTCATTATGTTGGAACGACTTCCGGTTCTTGGGACTTTTAGAAGTATCGGCGCAACAAAAAAAATGACCAACTCAATTATGATTATTGAATGTTTCCTTTATGGAGTTGTAGGTAGTGCCATTGGGACACTGCTAGGAACATTTGCTTTGTCGGGCGTCATGACGTTAATGATGACGACAATAGGAGGCACTGCAACACTCAGTTATCCTAAAATCAATTTACTATACGCATTTGGATTTGGTGTAACACTATCAACAATCAGTGCGATTATCCCAATCATTAAGACAACAAAAATTCCTGTAAAGGAAGTACTTCTTAATATTATAGAAGGAACAAAAAAGAAGCGTCCATACATTAGATATATCGTCGGGATAATTTTTGCCATTGGATCGGTAGCACTTCCAAAAGTCTTATCCGAAGGGATGATGGCAGCAGCATCAGGCGGACTTGGTGTCGTATTCGCCATTGTAGCGGTCATATGCTTCATTCCATTATTGACGGATGTATTGTTAAAGATGACAGAAAAGTTGTTTGGTGTAGTCTTCGGGAATATCGGTATGATTGCCTCAAAGAACTTGAAAGGCAACAAGAGTACGTACGACAATGTCATCTTGTTGGCCATTGGGCTGACCAGCATTGTAACCATCAGTGTCCTAGGTGATTCGATGCAAAGAGACACGCTGGCCTATTTCGATTCAATGCAATATGATGTATCGGCTAGGCTTTACGGTGCGACTCAAACAAGCATTCAACGTATCCTGACCATTGAAGGAATAGAGGAAGTCATCAGCTATGAAGAAGTATGGGGTGGCTATAAGATCAATGGGGAAGAACAGTCATTTGTGCGGAAAGTATTAGGTGCGAAAGATGAGAAATTCTTTGAATACTTTACAATCGATGTGCTGGATACAGAGAATGATGAGGCAATCTATAAACAATTGTTAAGTGGAAAACATATGATTCTTTCATCCAAAGTTAAAGAAAAATACGGATTGGAATTGAATCAAACGGTTAAATTAAAGACCAATGCAGGCAATAAAGAATATAAAATTATTGGATTTTTCAATGAAAAGAAGGCTTCTGGCACTAATATGGTAACCTCAGCAAGAAACGTTCGATATGATACGAAGAATTCAGGGAACATTAGTTTGGCCATTAAACTTCAAAAAGGTGCTAATCCTGATACGGTCGTAGAAAAAATGGAGAAAAAATTAAGTAAGCTGGATTATTATAATGTAAGTACGCTTGAAAAGAGAAAAGCCGAATATTTAAAAGAAAATCAAATGTTTGTAACGATCCTTTCCGCGTTTTCAGCTGCAACGGCATTGATCGGTAGTATTGGTGTGATGAATAACTTCCTGGTAAGCTTTTTATCCCGTCGCAAGTCATTTGCAATATTGACCTCAGTCGGAATGAGTAAGAAGCAGCGTACAAAGTTGATACTCATCGAAGCAGCAGCGGCAGGATTTGTCGGAAGTATATTTGGTCTAGGTACTGGATTGATTATTATTCAGATGGTCACCGGTTTATTAAAGAAAATAGAAGTGGATTTAAGTTTGATATTAACGCCATCCATAGCATTAGGTGGATTGGTCGGCGCAATTGCAGTATGTCTGATGGCTTCAATCAGTGTGGCTAGAAAGTCTGCAAAGCTAAGTATATTGGAAGAACTTAAATATGAATAAAGGAGGCACCTTGTGAGTGTAGCAGTATCTATAAAAGATGTATGTAAAAATTTCGTGTTAGGACAAGAAGAAGTCAAAGTGCTAAAGGAACTGACATTCAATATTGAAAAAGGTGAATTTGTCTCACTAATGGGGCCCTCTGGTTCAGGGAAATCAACATTGCTCTATTTAATAGGTGGACTAGATGAACCAACGTCAGGGCGAATATTGGTCAATGACAAAGAACTAAAGACGATGAAAGACCTTGAAGAAAGTATCATGAGGCGTCGAGAATTAGGATTTGTATTTCAGTTTTATAATTTGATTCCTAACTTAAACGTTGAAGATAATATTATGTTACCAATTCTCCTTGATGGCAAAAATCCAAAGAAGTATGAGAAGGACCTTAATGAAATTCTGGAACTTGTTGGATTGAGCGATAGACGCTTTCACACACCGAGAGAACTTTCCGGTGGCCAGCAGCAAAGGGTTGCCATTGCGAGAGCATTAATTAATGATCCGGAAATAATTATGGCAGATGAGCCGATCGGGAACTTGGACAGTGTAACAGGGACAGAGATTATGGATCTTTTTAAACGCATTAATGTTGAAAAGAAAAAAACGATTATACAAGTAACCCACTCTGAAAGTGCGGCACAATACGGTAATAGAATTATTCGATTGAAAGACGGGAGGATTATATAAAAATGAAAAGGTTAGCTTATATAGTATTGGTTTTAAGTATGACAGTTGTATTGGCGGCGTGTGGCAGTGCCGAGGGTGCTGAAGGTGAGATGACTGACGACGCGATGTCTATTGAGGGTGAAATGGAGGCTGAGGCACCGACAGTTGCATCTGTAGACGCTTTTGGTGTCGTATCTGCGAAGAAAGATGTAGCCATCAGTGTCGACTTTAACGCACGTGTTGACAAAATTCATGTGCAAGCTGGAGAAAAAGTAACAGAAGGCATGGCTTTAGTCGACTTTGATATTTCTGAATTGAACAATGACTTGAATGCAAAGAAAAGAGACTTGGCATTTTATCAAAACAAGTTAGGTCAAAAGAATTATGATGCGACAAAACTATCGTATGACTTAGATGTTGCGAAAGAAGAGCTTAGAACCAATGAAAGACAGTTTGAAGGCAAAGAAACACTGTATGAATCAGGCGCATTGTCCAAAGATGATTTTGAGGCGGCAAGAAATGAACTTGTAGCTAAGCAGACATCTGTAAAGAACATGGAACTGAATCTATCGACGACATATGCAAGTGTAAACAACAGCAACACAGAAATCCAAAATACGGTTCAGAAGTTACTGGAAGACATCAAGAGATTAGAAGAAAAATATGAAGCAGCGAACTTCATTAACGGAAACCAGATAGCATCGACACTCAAAAATGGTGTTGTCTCTGAAGTAACAGGAACAGAAGGGGCGTACGTCAACCGTGAAAATACAGTTATGACACTTGTTGATTTGGATTCAAGAATTGTAACAGCTGATATTGCCGAAGAGTTTATCGGTAAGATTAAAATTGGACAAGATGCGGAAATTATCTCTCAAGCCAATCCAGATAAGACTTATCACGGTAAGATCTCTAGAGTCTGGGGGATCTCAGTGAAAAAGGGTGGCGAAACAATCGTTCCAATTGAAATTGAATTGACGGATATCGATGACGCACTCTATTTAAACTTTAATGTTGACGTAAAAATCATGTTAGAAGACGAAGTTGCAACACAATAAATAAAAATTACTCCATAAGAAAAGCGGGTGTCCCAAGATGGGAGCCCGCTTTTGTGATTCTTATCAATCCTTATATTTAAGGACAACGTTATAAATTTCATCCAAATTGCTGAGTAAAATATCAACAAGGGTAGGATCAAAATGTCTCCCGCGTTCTTCTTCAAATAACTCGATCACACTATTGATGTCCCAAGCCTCTTTATAAACTCGCTTGTGGAGAAGTGCATCAAAGACGTCAGCAATGGCCACTATTCTTGCTGTCAGTGGAATATCTTCACCCTCGAGACCGTTAGGATAGCCCATGCCATCCCATCGTTCATGGTGATCTCTTGCGATAATGGCAGCCTTTTTAAACAATTGTTTCTTCGAACTTTGAAGTATATTATAACCGATGATCGCATGGCGCTTCATTTTTTCAAATTCCTCATCGGTCAATCTACTAGGTTTTTTGAGAATATTGTCAGGAATTGCTATTTTACCTACGTCGTGAAGTGGGGCAATCAATCTAAGAATGCGTGTTTCCTCAGGTGACATTCCATACTTACTGGCAAGAATATAACAGATTTCAGACACTCTATTGATGTGGTTTGCCGTTTCTTCTGAACGATTTTCGACAACCTCACTTAAGACGTTGATGATTTCACTTTGTGTAGAGGTGATATCTTCATTCAGCATGTAGTTATCAAAAATTAATGAAAAATTATTTAGGAAGATTCGGATCAACCGTTGGTCGATTTCGCCTATATCTATATTGCCTTCCATAAAAATATAATTTTTAACATTGTTGATGCTAGCATGGTTACCGGCACACATATGTTGATCAAATATAATCTCGTTATCCTCGAGATTCGTAATGGTCTCGGCAATTTCAGGTTCATTGATGTCCTCAATGCTTTTACCGATGTAGGGTTTGAACTTACCTGTGGCTGAAATAATTCTGCACTGGCCCTTATCATCTAAAGCTAAAAATCCATTGTCGCTTTTTTCTATGAGATACATCGAATGCTCCTCGATGTTTAGCAGTGATGACAACTGAATGAGAATGCCCTCTGCAAAGCCATCAAAAGAGTTGAACTTCAATAAATCAGTTGTTGATTGAATGACTTTTTCAAGTCCACTTTTGTTTCTTTCTATGGTGTAAAGATCTCTGTATGAGCGAAGGGCCGCATATAGAGAGGTATAAAGTCGTTGAACAGTTAATTCTGTTTTAGACTTGTAATCATTGATATCATAATCGATAATCACTTTCTCTTCAGGTGCTTTACCAGGTTGTCCGGTTCTTAGAATAATTCGGACAAGCTTATTTTTAATAACATCTCTAATGTATTTAACAAGTTTAAGTCCTGTATTGTCTTCTTCCATAACAACATCGAGAAGAACAACTGCAATATCTGGATGTTCGTCGAAAACTGCTACTGTGTTGTCATATGAATAAGCATGAAATAATTGAATACCGGAGTGTTCAAACTGAAATCCATCCAGTACCATTTTAGTGATATGATGAACTTCCTCGTCATCATCTACAATGAGTACTTTATAATGTTTGTCTTGGGTTGATTCTATCTCTTGATGATCTACAAAATCAAATTGATCAAAATCGATAGTTTGTAATTTTTTGCGAATATCACTCATTTTCTTCACCTCTTTTTAATACTGGGAATCTGATTAGCACTTCTATACCATGGTTGACATCACTTTCTATTGTGATACTCCCATTCAATTGCTGGGTTACAATCGTATAAATAATATGTAATCCTAAACCACTACCACCTGCGTTTCTTTTTGTTGTAAAAAATGGTTCGAATATCTTACTCAGATGCTCTTTTGCAATACCTTTACCGTTGTCTCTGTATACGAGGTGGTAAGAGTCTCCAATCTCGTCAAAGTGAATTTCGATATGACCTTTTTCGATATGTTCAAATCCATGAATAAGAGAATTCATAATTAGATTGGTCAATATCTGGGCGATTGCTCCTGGATAAGTGTAGATATGAAGCTGATCGTTACATATAATATCAATTTTATGTTGGGTTCTTTTGTATTCATGCTTGAGACTCAACAAAATTTTCTTTAAATAATCATTTACATTGAAGGTCATCAGAACAATAGCATTTTGATCAACGGCGACTTGTTTGAAGCTGTTGATTAATTCTGAAGCACGCTCCAAGTTGTGGTATAAAATCTGTATGTTCTCATCAACTTTTATAAAATAGTTTTTTAAATCCTTGGCGGACATTTGATTTTGATTCAATTGCTCTAAAGCACGATCATTTATAAGGTTTAAATGAGAAACCGCCGTTACACCAATTCCTAAGGGTGTATTTACCTCATGGGTAATACCAGCTACCAAAGTTCCAAGAGCGGCCAATCGTTCAGATTCGACGAGCTGATTCTGCGTGTGCGATAATTCAGCCAAGGATGTTTCAAGTTCTTTTGTTCGTTCATCCACAAGGGATTCAAGCTGATTGTTCAATTGATGTAATTGCTCCTGTGTATCTTGTCGGATAGTGGTTTCGTTGTTGAGTCGATGTAACATTTCTATAAATGCATCATTTAGTTGACGAATTTCATCTATTTTGGATTCGTTAAGCGGGATGTCCATATTACCCGCAGTGACATTTTCCATAGTTTCGATTAATTTATAGACGGGCTTTGATGTTGTATTTGAGAAAAAAACAATACCTACAAATGCAAAGAAAAAAGTCGTCAAAATAGAAATAATCAACAGTTGAAAGATATCTTGAGAATTTTGATTGAAATCATCTAGATAAATGGATGCGGAAACAATCCAACCCCAATCCTCTGACAATTCTGCATAAGCTAACTTTGGTGCAATTTTTTCAGAGTGAGGTAATTCCCAATTGTAAAAAGTGAATCCACCTCCATTGACAGCTTTTGAAATAATGGAACGGGTGATATAAAAATCAGGGTCCAATCGATCAGTGATGTGCCATGAACTTTGGCCTTCTATAACTGGATGTGCAATCTCTATACCTTGAGAATCCAGTACAAAGATATAACCATTGGTACCAAGATCTATATTTGTGTTGAGTGGTCGTGTGCCATCGTCGGCCATCGGTCCAAGAATGATTTGTTTAATGGATTCCTGTGCAGATTTCCGTGACATAATACCATTTTCGACAGCTTTTTGTTTGTCGGTAATCAAATCGTTGACTAATCGGACACTATTTTTAAGCATGACTTTGTTTGATTCTGTAAGCTGATATTGTGCACTGCGATAGACCAATAAACCAATGGAAAGATTGGTTAAGAGTACCATTAATCCAATAAATAGAATCAAACGACTGCGGAAAGATATGTTTTTTTTGCGTATTTTCATGACATCACCATCCATTGATTATTATTATATACCCTTTCTTAACGAAAATAACTAAAAAAAGATATTAATAAAATATGAACAAACAAAAATACGTATTGACGGAAGCGTGTAAACAGGTGTAAACTGTTAAAGTAATATTTTAATGAATGAATGTTCATTAATTAAAAGGTGGGATAAAATGGCACGACAAATTAACTATGAAAAACTGGAAGCGATAAAACGTTCAACAATGGAGTTGATTTCTCAGCAGGGCTACCAAAAAGCGACGATTAGTGCGGTCGCTAAAAATGCGGGGGTTTCTGCAGGGTATCTATATACACATTTTGAAAGTAAGGATGCATTGATTGATACATTGATTCATGATGTTTATATGGAAGTTTATTCAATGCTTGTGGCAATTGGAAAAGAATCAGGGGATATGGGTAGCAAACTAAAGAGATTTATCAATTCTTTGCTGGATATTCCTCATGAGGACCCGATCAAAGCGAAATTTTTGGTGTCACTAGCGCATGATGAACGTTTTCTAAAGGAATTCTTAGGGAGTGATTCCCACGGAATCTTTGATATTGCAGAGCGTGTGATGATTGCAGGCAAAAAAGAAGGGATCTTTAGAGACTCCTTAATAGTGGAAGAATTATTGCTTACAACGTTGAATCTGCCAATATCAAGTATTTATTACGGATTTATATTGGGGAATGATTATTCTGAACAACCCGATATGCATAGTCGTATAGCGGACTTGTGTTTAAATGCATTGAAATAAGTGCTGATGTCCATCGTGGACATCAAACTTTTGCAATAAAAATGAATAGTTGTTTATTTGAAGAGTATTATGTTGGTGCTATGACACCGTAAAGAATAAGGAGTGACCTAAATTGAAAAAAACTAAATTAGCCGTATTAACATTGTCAGCTGCAATCCTACTGTCTGGTTGTGCTTCTGCAATGGAAAAAGAGAGTGATAAC
>Ga0070724_10000409_pt1 | contig 32097 bp, 29 predicted proteins | sample tdDd001_FD_67278 | JGI IMG/M metagenome (GOLD analysis project Ga0070724, IMG submission 67278) | Marine sediment microbial communities from the Atlantic coast under amendment with organic carbon and nitrate - tdDd00.1 | ecosystem: Environmental > Aquatic > Marine > Coastal > Sediment | place... | reverse complement strand
CCTTACTTAAACATTAAAATAACATTAAAGCATTTGATTAACTCATTATTAAGTCATATAATAAAGAAAAATAATAAAAAAGAAATGGGGTAAACGTATGGCTGCTATAAGGTTAGAAGTAGAAAGTCCAAAGAAGATAGTGTCTGGGATATATAAATGGACCAATAATAAAAATGGGAAAGTATATATAGGAAAGGCCGAACACCTCTTAAAACGTAGAAAAAGGCATTTAACACTATATAAAATGTATAATAAGAATAAAGTAGAACTAGAGGAAAGTAAGACGAACAAACGTTTGTATAATGCAATGATAGAAGATGGAGTAATGAATTTCAAGTTTGAGATAATAGAGAGATGTGAGAATGCAGATTTAGATCTGAGAGAAGATTATTGGATTTGTGAATATAACTCAATCGAAGATGGATATAATATGATTGAAGCTCAAAATACGTTTGAATAACAAGAATCGCAAAATTGGATTTGTCGCTTTGGCTTCGCCAAGTTTAGATGTAGTACCCTGTGCTGGTGGTAGTAGGTGCGTTGTTGTTTATACAAATATGCTTGAAACTATTGTGTACTGATATCGACTATGATATAATTAATACGAGATAGAAAACCCCCCTTTCTATCTCATAAATTGGGGTGGTTCTGGGAACAAATGAGCTTCCAAACCTTACAAGAAGAGTTCGATTCTCTTCGCCCCGGCCATTGCTGGATTAGTATAATTGGCATTACGACTGAATTGTAATCAGTAAGATGTAGGTTCGAGTCCTATGTCCAGCACCATAATAAAACATAAGGGAGGTATAATATGGAAACTATGAATAAAGTTGAATTTAATTTAGAAGAAGATATAACAACTGAAGATATGGAATCAACACCAATTGCTAGAAATTTCAAAAGACCTATGACTGCAGAAATAGAATTACACTTACAAGTTGGTCTTAGCAATAGATTATATACTAAAGTTAATTGTGAAGTTAAAAACGTTATGGAATTAAAAGCAATCATAAACGAAATTAAATCATTGTAACAAAAACGGAAAGACTATTAATTTAGTCTTTTTTTATGTATATAATTAATCCCTTTTACATATAATTAGATATAGAAAGGAAAGATATTATGATAAAGAAAATAGGTTTTATAATCTTCTTATGTATTGCAATATTATTTGTAAATAGTTTGAATCCATTTAAGTCACCTCTTAGTTATTTCGAAAAGGAAGAAGAGATTATTAAAAAGGTTATTTTAGTTGAAGAAGAACTATCGTTACAAGGAGAAGTAATAGTTAATAAAGGAATAATGGTATATGAAAAGAATATAGTGAGTGATAGTGTATTACCATTTGATAGGAGTGAATTAGATGTTAGGATAACGTATCAATTTATAATTACTTATAAATTAGAAAATATAACTGTAATTAAAGTTGGGCCCGAATGTTTTGTAACTCTTCCAGATCAATTTTATAAGTTACAACCTATTCAAGTAGATGAAAAGTTTATGGAAGATAGAGAAGTGTTTGGTGTTAAGTTTGATAAAAGTGATTTTGAAACTATATTATATTTAGGTAGAGAAGATACTATACAAAAAATTGCAATGTTAGATACGAAGCCTTATCGAGCTGCAGTAGAAGAAAATATAGAATTACTATTACAAAAGTTCGGAGTTACAAAGATTAATTATGATTGGAAATAATTATGAGGTATTGTTCTTGTAAATGTTGTTGTTGTATGATAAGATAAAGATGTATTATACATATACCTTTATTCTTATTTTATATATCTCCTATGACTTGCCTAGAATTAATTTTCTAGGTTTTTCTGTGTTTAAATATAACTTTTCACATAAAGAAAACCATCCAGTTCAATGGATGGCTTTCAAACAGAAAGAAAAATACACATAAAGGGGTAACTAGTATGACTACTAGATTACATACTTATTATAACTCTAAAACTATTGTTAGTAAAGAAGAATTTATTTTTAACTATATAAATGATATACTTTATATATGAAAGGGCTATGGTATAATTATAAAAGAGGTGATGATATGGCTAATTATTGTGACAAACCTTGCAAATATTTTGTAGAAAATGAATGTAACCATCCTGATTTCAAAAGGAATAAAATCTTTTTAGAAGAAGATGGAAAGAAATGTGGTGGTTTTACTCCTATCAAGGGATTGAATGATAAGACTGCTTTACAAAGAGCAAGGAACTTAATTAAAAAAGAAGAAAGAAAAGAAGAAATGTTACAAAAGAAAGAAGAAGAAAAGGCTAAATATGAATTAACAATTCAAAAAATTAAAGAAGATGGATTTGATGCAAAAGATGGTTTTAATTACTTTTTCGATTTATCTTCAATAGAACAATATTATGTATGGGAAACTTTAGTTAAAAAAAGAAAGCCTTTAAATGTAATGCGTGAAGTAAATCAAGAATTAGGTAAAAGTTGTGAAGCCACAAATGTTAGAGCAAAGATTAGAAGATGGTCTATGCGACCAAACATTATGAAAGCAACTGGAGAAATAACTAATATTATTGCTAAGAAATCTAAACAAAAATTAGATTTAATAGTTGATGAAATGGTAGATAAAGTTGCTGAAGCTGTTGGTAATATTGATATCGAACATACTATGCCTGAAGATGTTATTAGAATGGGTAAAGATGTATTAGATATGAGAAATAAGATACAAGATAAAAATGCTGCTATTAATATACAAGATAGTGTATTAGTATTCGGTGATGGTTCATCATTTGGAGATATTTATAAAAAGAACTCTTATGATTTACCAACCGAAGTTATTGAAGCAGATTTTGAGGAAAGGTGATAAGTATGGGAAATGGAAATGAAAATTTAAATAAAGAGTTTGCAGAAAAGACTAGTATATTAACTCAAGAACAAGTTACTAGTCCAACTGGATTAAATAACTTTTTTGTAAGTGTATTAAAAGATAGTACATTTAATTATGAACCACAAGATAAGATTTATACTCCTACTGAACAACTAATAGATAACTATGCACAAGCAAGAACTGTTGAGTTACAGTTCCAAAAAGATTATGGTTATTCTGATACTGATATGGCTATCTTTAGATATCAACAAGATAACTTTGCTAAGTTTCAACAACAAGGTTATAAAATGGATACAAACGAGTATCAAACTGCTATATCTGCTTATCAAATAGATAATCAAGCATTTCATAATTTAAGTAATAATTATAATTACTTTGCAACTGCTGGGGATAATGACCCGTTTGTTGAATTAACTAATCGTTATATGAATGATTTAAATGGATTAACTGATGAAGAATTTAATGAATGGTATAGTAAATTAAGTCCACTTCAAAAATACCAATTAGAAGCATCTGGATTTGGTGATACTCAAAAGATTAAAAATACTTTAATTGGTGCAGATTTAAAACGTGCTGCAGATGATGGTGATGTTGAAAAGGTAGATGATTTTTTTGGAGAACACGCAAAAACTGGTATAGCTAGTATTGCTATTGCTGGTATCTTAACTCCTGAACCTCTTACTACTATTGGTGGATTAATAACTTTAGGTGTAGCTGGTATTGGTGGTTTTCTAGGTTCAATAGGATTAGAAAAGGCCGCAGAAGAAGAAATACCAGTATTAAAAGATATGGATAATGCAGTTAAACATTTAAGAAATGCATTATTCAATACTACTATTGGCTCGATTGCAGGAACAATTGATATGGGTGGAACTTTAATTAGTTATGCTACAACTGGAATATATAATACAATTACTGGTCAAGATATAGATACTAAAGATAGTTATATTTATAAACCATTTGATTTTGCAAGTGGATTAATTGATGGTCTTAATGAAAGTCTTCAAACTAAAGATGTAAAAGAATATTCAGGACTTGAAAAAGTATTTTATCAAGGTATACCTCAAGTTATGGGTTCTATTTCTGGGTATATGTTTTTGGGTAGTGCTATGGCTAAAATCCCGGGTATGTCTGGTGAAGTTAAAATGGGTAATTCATTTGTCAATGCATTATTAGGTGGTAGTAAGGCCGAACTTGCAACTAGAACAATGATTTCAATGAGTGAGGGTAATGATGTATTTAACAATGCTAAAGCACAAGGAATAGATGATAATAAAGCAATAACTGGTGCATTAATGAGTATGGGTGGAAACTGGGCATTGTTAGCTGGTACTGGTGCTATTCCGGGTAAAGTTACTCGTGGAACTAATAAAACATTTGGTAATTTAAATGCAACACAATTATTAAAAACTATTAGTGCTGATGCAGCTCTAGAGGGTATAGAAGAGGTAGGACAATTATTAATTAGTGATATTGCTAATATAACTACTGGCTCTCAACAAGAGTTTACTGAAGCACAACAATATATAGAAACTGGTCTATATGGTATGTTTGGTGGTATGTTTGGTGGAGGTATTGAAACATTTAATGTATCTAAAACAATAAATAAAACATATGACCAGATCTTACAAGACCAACCAATAGGTAATCAAGTTAGTATTGAACAAATTAAAAATGAATATATTGCTAAAGGTGATAGTCAAATACAAGCAAAAGATAAAGCAATTAACTTTGTTTTAGAAAATGGTATTGATAATCAAGTAGCAGCTAAACTTTATAGGAACTTACTATTTACTGCTGGTGAGGGTTTTGTTGAGGGTTATAAAGTATTCGAAGATTATAAAACAAAAGTGGACCAACTAGCAAAAGAGAACTTTGAAAAAGAAGGTAAAACTCCTAATGCTAAAGAACTTGAAGCAGAAGTAATTAAAATAATTAGTAATGATTATTCACAAGATACTTTCTATAAAATGGCAGATGAACAAAATAAAGAATTAATCAATAAGATTGATTTACAAAATCAAGAAAAACTAGAAAGTATATCTGTTAATGATAGAGTTGATTTAATAAATGAAACTAGAACTGTTTTAAATAATATAGTTAGAGATGAAAATGTTGCAGATTGGAATGGAGAAAAATTCGATTCTCCTAAACGTTATGGACTCCAAAAAATAAAAGGTGAAATAGTAAGTTCTACATTTGATAAGAAACATAATAAGTTCAATATATTAAAACGTATGAATAACTATAATATTACTCCAACAGACTTTACAATGATGCAACAACGTGAAGAGGGTTCTTGGGTTGATAGTACACAAGTTAGAAATATGAATAATGAGATTACTAATATTAAAAAGACTTTAGATGATGTTGTTGGTACTACTAAAAAACGTATTGATAAGTTTAATAAAGAAAATAAGTTAGAATCAAAAGATTATGAATATATGTATGAACAAGGAATCTTGAATAAAGAAGATTATATCTCTTTATTAAAGAAAACTGATTTAGAAACAACAGATCAAGAAATTCAAAATATATTAAATATATCAAATGAAATTGAAAGTTTTTATAACAAATTATCTAAAGTTGATAATGTATTAGATATGGAAAAGGATTATAAAAAGTTACAAAATTTTATTGATAAAACATTTGAAACACAAACTGAATATGATGAATTTATTGAGAAGAATAAAAAGTTTATTAGTAAAAAAGCATTAAGTAGTTTTGAAAACTTCAAACAAACTTTTGAAAATGCTAAGAAAGAACAAGCACTCGAAATAGAAAGAGTCGCTAAAGAAAAGGCTGTTCAAAAGGCCGAAGAGAAACGTTTGGCTAAAGAGAAAGAAGTTGAAAAAGATGCGAGTTTGGAAAAAGAAATCACTAAGAAACAAGAACAAATTAATAAGCTCGAAGAAAAAGAAAAGAAACAAAAACAAAAGATAGTTGAAGAGAAACCTAATACTAAAATTTCTGAAAAAGAGTTTATCGAAAAGACTCAAGATGAAGATAAGAAAAAGGTTATCAAGAAAACTAAGCAACATAAAAGTGTAAAAGTAAGTCAAGTTGCTAATAAAGTTGAAGTAGATGAAAAGGTTAAGAAAGAATTAAATCTTAAAGATAAGATGAATATTATTAAAGATAAGTTCTCATTACCTATTAAAGCTAATACAAAATACTTAAATCAAGTTAGAAGCAATTTAGAACAAAATCCTGATGTGGATAAGTTTGTAGTTGGATATTCAGTTGAACAAGATACATTTAAAATATTACCAGTTGAGACAACTCAAAAGAAAGCAAAGAATGATATTAAAGAAAAACTTAATGGTCCTAAAGATTATAAAACTAAAGTTATTTCAAGGGATAAAATTAATGATGATGTTATTAATGCTAATCCTAAGAATAAGAAACAAGTAAAAGAATCTATTGAAAAGAATGAAGCATTAAGGAAAAGTGAAGTATCTAAAGGGTTTAATAATTCTAATTCAACTAAATTAGATAATCAAATTGATAAAAAGATTAATGAATCTATAAAGGTAACTAAAGAATTAAAACCTAAAAGAGATGATCTGCTTGAAGAAATTAAAGTTAAAGAAGCAAAAGCAAATAAATATAGAAGCGATATAAAAACATATATGGCCGATATTGCTAAAAATGGGCCCGACAAAAATATCGAGTTTAGACTTAACTTTAGTGAAAGTGCATTAAGGAATGTAATAGGAGATATAGACTTATTAAAAGCACAACATAAAGTTGCTAATGAGAAAACTATTGATACTGATATGAGTATTGCTTATGAGAGTGAACAAGGTATTACTCCTAAAGTATTGAAAAAGAATATTAAGAAGATACCGGGTAGAGTTACAAACTTTATTGCTACATTAAATAAAACGTTACCATCTAATGCACAATTAACAGTTGTGTTTGATGAAACATTAGAAAAGAATGAAGCTGGTAAATATGAAAATGGTGTTATTTATTTAAATCCAAATTCTAAAACTCAATTTCTAGATACTGTTACTCACGAACTCTTTCATCATTTAGAAAGAGGAACTAGTAAAGAACTAGATAAGTTTATGAATAGTGTTGAAGATTATTTAACTCAAAAAGGTGTATATGAAGAACAATTAAATTCAATTATGAAAAGATATGTTCCTGTTTACGAAGCTAAAGGTAGAGAGTTTACCGAAGAAAATGCTAGAAGTGAAATAGTTGCTAACTTTGTAAAAGATGAATTATTTAAACAAGAAGCATATACAAGTGGTAAAAAGAAAGGGCAAACTTATTTTGTTAATGATACATTATTAAAAGATATTACTAAAGATAGTAGTGTTGCAAGAAAAGTTTTTATTTGGCTTAATCAAGCTCTAGGTTATTTAAGAAAAAGTCAATTAAGTCCTAATGAAATAAAATTAAGAATAGCATTTGAAGATGCTAAAGACCACTTTGAAAGTTTAGTTAGAAAAGAAAAGGCAATAGTTGAAAAACGTGGCGAAAAGTATTTACTAGAAGTTGATGAAGAAATTGAAACATTCAATGATGCAATTGATTTGGAGAAGAAAAGTAATACAGATCAAATGAAAGAATTAGTAATAGTTAATGCTAAAGCAAGTAAAAAAGAAACAGTTAGCATAACTGAAAAATTAAAGAATTGGTGGAGTGAACATTCTACTAAATATGGAGTTATAGCACATTTAAATTCACTTGTATCTTCTGCAGCTAATGTTTATCAAAACAAATTAAACAAGAATACTAAACAAACACAAGAACTAGTATCTAGAATATTTGGTGGAATGAATGCAGATGATTATGTAACATTCTCAACTTATTTATTAACAAGAAGTATGTTTGAAGATACTCAAAATTATGATATGAAAGATTTACCTTTTGAAGATATTATAAAATTAGAAGATGGTCAAACATATGATGAAGAAGTAGTTAAGATGTTAAAACAACTACAACAAGAGATTGATGCAAGTGAGTTTTTAACTAATAAATTAGATATGTATGATTATGTTAAAGATACAACTGATGCAATGCTAATTGCTAAGAACTGGGAAGTTCGTGGTGAAGATCTGTCTGGTAAATTAAATCGTGCCAATTACTTTAAAAATCAAGTATTAAGAGAATTTGATACATATCAAAAAGATAAAGGTGCATATAAACAAAATGGTAGAATGAAAGGATTTATTGATTTCTACGAGAAAAAAGGTACTAGAAAAGCAATAAATACTGATGTAATTGGATTGTTTGCTTTAACTCATTTGACTGCTAAGAATGAAATAACTGCTTTAGAGTTTGTCGAAGAAGTTAAAACACTAGATGCTAAAAATGAAGTATTAAGTGGAATCGAAGAAGAATTAGTTGATGTTAAAGATAAAGTTATTAAAGATATTGCTAATAGTGAAAATGAAGAAACATTTAAAAGAATGACTTCTATAATTGAAACTATAATATCTAATCCAGAAATACCAAATATTGATAAAGGTATTTTAAGTGCATATCTAGAAAACACTAATATTTATGATGGTACTGAAACTAATATTGTTCAAGAAATAGAAACTATTGTAAGTGATTACAAAGAAAATATTATTAATAGAATCAAATCTTATGCCAAAGATGGTGTATATGACTTGTCTAAGGATTATAGAGATGTTATCAATTACTTCAACGGGAAACAAAGAAGTGTCTCAGAAAAGGATTTAGAGAGGTTTGCAAACTATGTTTATACTAACCCAAATATTCTAAATGGTAAAAACGAAAGTAAACATTTATTATATGCATTCGAAATTCAAAATACATTAAACAACTTAGTTGAAGATGTTGGTTTAGAATATCTTGATGATGTTCAAATGATGATACCTGACGGACACGTTGTTACTGATGGTTATGGGAATATATTAGGACAAAATGCTAATGAGAAACAAGTTGGTAAATTAGGAAGTATGTTCTTGAGTGATTTAGATAATATGGAATTTATGACTAAATCAATTATTAATCAATTAATGTATAACGAAAATGAAACTGGGTATATATTAGATAATCTTAAAGATAATAAATTTATGATATTAGATAATCAAACAGCTAAGATAATTAATGAAATGGTTAATCCAATTAGGTTGCCTGATAATGCTCTTAGAAAATTAACTAAAGTATTCAAACGTGGTGCATTATTTAGTCCTGAAAATATTATGAGATTTACTAAGAATGCAATTGGTATGGACTTCTATCGTATTGCTTTAGAAAATCCACCTGCAGTATTAAGTGTTCCAGATGCATTTGGTTATGTTATGGAAAGATATACTGGTAAAGTTTCTAAGAAGATATCACCTGAAAGAAAAGCAGAATTAAATTCATTATGGAATGTATTTGAAGATGTTTATGGTGGTGGAGAAATCTCATTCGAATTAGAAACTATGGGTAAAGATTTAGTGCCAGAACTTCATAAAGAATTAGAAGTAATGACTAAAAACTTAACTGGAGAAAAAGATTTAAAAACAATTGGTGGAGTTGCAAATAAAGTATTCAAAAAAATGTTTGATTCTACTAAAAACTTTTCAAATCATAGAGAAGCTATCTTGCGTTTTGCTTATATGCTTGATGCAGTTAAAAGAGTTGAAAGTGGAACTGGATTAAATTATGGTGCATCTAATAAAAAAGAAATTAGTGCTTTAATGCAAGAAGCCAATAAGTTTGAGGGTAATAAAAAGAAAGAAGTTCAATTAAGAGCATTAGCTTTAATGGCAAACCAAAACTTTATTAACTATTCTGAGAGTTCTAAATTTACTATGAAAATGTCTCAAGGTGGAGTACCTTTCGTTGCTTTCCAAGAGGGTAACTTAAAACTACATTATAGACAATTAAATAATATATTTAGTGATATGTTTAGTAGACAATCATCTATGAGAAGAAGAATAGGTGGTGCTTCAAGAGGTGCTGCTGCAATGATGATTATGTCTAATATTGCACAAACTGGTTGGAACTTATTAGCAAGAGCATTAGGTATTGCTCCAGAAGATGAAGAAATACCTGAATACTTAAAAACATTAAGTTATACAATACCGGGAACAGATATAAATATAGATGGTTATACATTAATGCCAACTCCATTTGGTTCTATTATTTTAAATAAAGCAAATGGTATGCTTGAATTATTAGATTATTTACCTTTCTCAAATGAAGCAAAAGGAACACCACCAGTAGAACACATATTAAATAAAGGTATTTCTATGGCTAATCCATTTTATAAAATGCCATTAGAATTAATGCAAGGTGTTAATTATTATGGTGCTGTACCAGCTCCTATTGATAAACAATGGAATATGTTAGACCACGCAATTGAAAAAGTTGGTAATACATTAGGGTTTGGTAAAACTACTCAAAGTGCAATTAATGTTGCAAAAGGTGTGCCAACTAAATATCACGAAAGTGCTAATTCAGTTCCAGAAGCATTATTACATTTTGGTATAGGTACTGCATCAGGAATATTTGATAATTCATTTAAACGAATTTCAAGTGGAGAAAAAACTTCATATACTACAATGATAAGTAAACAATATGATTACTTAGGAGATGTACTAGATAGACCTGACTATGGAACAATTGTTGGTAGTGAGAAAACTGAAAATGCTAGATTAAAAGATGCAATTAAAAAAGGTTTCAAATTTGGTGACAATGAATATATGATGCGAAATATGGTCCAATTAATTACTAATCTTGAAGAAGATGGTAAAACTTCAAAACAGATCAAGAATGAAGTTAAACAAACATTGAAACAAAGTTTGTCTATAACTGGTAAGATACCTCAAAAAAATATGGACCATTATTTGAATGAATATTTAAATGAAACTGAAAAACACTTATTCCTAGAAGCAATGGAATATGAGAAACGTATGTTTGGTGAGTTCTATGGGTTAATTTATGATTAACCCTTTCACCTCTTTATGAAAGGAGTGAGTATATGAGTGTGGTTCTTAATTTTACGCCATTTGAAAGACAAGAAGAATTTTTAGTATCAACTGAAAAAAGAATACTTTATGGAGGTAGTGCTGGTGGTGGTAAATCTGCAGCACTAGTTATGAAAGCGTTTTTATATGCTTCTACTTTTAAAGGAGCTCACGTTGGATTATTTCGTGAAAGTATTAAACAAGCAAAAGAAAGTTTGTATTATAAATGGTTAGAGTTTATTCCAGAAAAAGATCCGAAAACAGGAAGACGTATTTGGACTTGGAGAGCAAGTGAAAACCAATTTATAATTGAAGCAACTGGAAGTCGTGTATCATTGAATTATATGGAGAGTTATGGAGATGCCCAAAAATATCAAGGGGTTGAATTTGATGTTATTGGTATAGACGAATTAACAAAACACGATAAAATGACCATAGATTTCATTATTACTCGTTTAAGAAGTGGTAAAGGTTATCCAACACAATTTCTAGGAACTTCTAATCCGGGTTCTAAAGGACACTTATGGGTTAAAAAATTATTTATTGATGCAACTGATAATGGTACTAAAAGAGTTATTAAGAAAGTTAAAAATAAATTCGGTAAAATTTTACAAACATCATATAGATATATTAAATCAACCTTATATGATAATCCATATTTAGTTGGATCTGATTATGAAGCAACCTTGTTGGAAATGCCAGAACATTTACAAAGAATGTTTTTATATGGGGATTGGGATATTGCAGATGGTCAATTCTTAACTAACTTCCAACCTAAAGAACATATCTATGAACCGGGTGAAATAACTATTGAGTCTCATTGGAAATGTAATTTACATATGGACTGGGGTCATAATGATGCATTCAAAGTAGGGTTCACATTCCACGATGAAGATGGATTTGCATTTACTGATAAAGTTTTACAAGGGAATAGAATGAACTTAGAAGATGTATGTGATGAAATATTAAAAGGTATCTCAACATATGGATTTGATTTGAATATACAAGGAATAGTATTACCACACGATATGTTTAGACAGAAAGATACATATGTTCGTGATGGTAAAGGTGATATTATAGGTTCTACATCTGCAGAAATAGTAGAAACATTAACTGGATTAACAATTTTAAGAGCTCCAACAAGACCCGGAGTTAGAGTTGAGGGTTGGAGAAAAGTACATAGACTTATGTATTTTAATCGAGATAAATTAGAAAAACAATATGAAGAGGGATTAATTGATTTTAAAGATATTAGACCAAAGTGGAGAATTAATAGTCAATGTGTTGAAACAATAGAAGAAATTAAAACTATTGTAACAGACCCGAATAATCCAGAAGATATCCAACCTAATCAAGAAGACCACGGTGTAGATATGATTAGATACTATGCAATCACAGTATTTGATAATGAAACATCAACTAGACCAAAAGAAAAAGAAAATAAAGATTGTATGGCTTATGTAAAGAAACAATTAGAAAATAAAAAAGGTATGCAAGATTTATCTCCTTTATATGGTTAGATTTACAAACAACTCAAAGTATAGTATATTTAATATATAAACAATAAAAAAGAAAAGAGGAAAAATGAATGTTTAAATTAATTTTAACTAAAAGCATTAAAGGTCGCAATGTTAAAAGACGTTGCGAATTATCACAAAGAAGAAAGTTTGCTGATATGGCAATTGCAAAAGATGGTCAAGGTGTAGGTAGATGGTACTTCTTGAGAAAAGAATATCTATTAGATGCAATTAAAAATGCAGATGAAAGTATTAAAGAAGAAATTTTCGAATTGTTAAAAGATGAATTTATTGTTGAAGATTTAGAAGATGAAGATAACTTAGATGATGATGTTTTAGAAGAATTAGAAATTATTAAAAAAGCTACGGAAATTTTAAAAGAAGATGATGAAGATGATGAATTAGAAAGTTTGAATCTAGATGAAATTCCAGTTGAAACAATAATAATTACTGATGAAGAACCAATTGAAGAAGTAGTTGATTTAGATAAAATCAAAGAAGAAGCTAAAGAATTAGGTGTTACAGTTAGAAGTAATTCAACAAAAGAAACTTTAATCAGAAAAATCAAAGAAGCTAAAGGGGAATAATTATGGGATATACTAATTTAATTATAGTTTTTTCAATGGTTCAAATAGTTTTTATCGGTATTATTATAGCAATTATTTACTTCTTCTTAAAAAGAATTGATAAGATTGAAAACGCTTGGCTAGAAGAAAGAGATAAATATATTAGCACTATTTTAGAAAGTGCTTCTAATAATAATATGTTGAATCAATTGAATGAAAGTGCTAAAAATATTAAATTTATTAATGAAGATGAATATTTAAATCAATATAAAAATGAATTAGAATTTGCATATGAAGAATCAAATCCAAAATAGTAGGTGATGAATATGGCTTATGGTACAAATAGTAAAAGAATGAAAGAAAATAAAAGCACAACCAACAATGAGGTTGGTGCTTTTATTAATGATTTGTATAATGAAGCACAAATGAAAGTTAGACCTCAACAATATTCTTGGCTATTACAACTAGCCTATGTATCAGGTGACCAATATAAAACCTTTGATAGTAATAACTTTAAAATAACAGAGTTATCAAAAGCATATGGTTATGAAGAAAGAGAAGTATTTAATAAAATGCGAACTATAAGAAATACTTTCTTAGCTCGTATTACTTTAAATAAACCATTACCGTGGGCTGAACCTAAATCTTTAAAAGATAAAGATAAAAAGGTTGCTAAAATAACTAATGCAGTTATACAAAATGCTTGGGAAACTTTAGAAATAGGTGACAAATATGATACTATTGGTGAATATCTAACTGATTATGGTAGTGCTTTCTTAAAAGTTGGTTGGGATAATACTTTAGGTAAAAAAATTGTAAGTAGAGTCGATGTTTTATTAGATGAATTAGGAAATTCTAATTATTTAAACGAGGATTATAAACAAAAACTTCAACAAGGATTATTATATAAGAAAAGTATTTATGAGGGTGATGTAACAACATCTGTTATATCTCCATTTGAAATCTATGTAGATAATCCAACAAGAAGAAATTTAGAAGAAAGTCCGTGGCTTTTACACGTTAGAGCGTTTCCAAAAGAAGTTGTTAAAAAAGTATATATGTTAGAAGATAGTGATATCAAAGATGAAATTACTAACTCGATAACTTTACAAACTGGTGCAATGAGTTATGGTATCGGTTATTATTCAGGTTCATATGGATATAAAACCAATCAATTGGAAGATGTTGTATCAGTAAAAGAATATTATGAAAGACCTACAAATGATTTCCCAAATGGTAGAATGATTATTTCAGTAGGTGACAAAGTAGTTTATTATGATGAATTACCTTACAATATAGGTAGAGATGGTAAAAAAGATATACCATTCATTAGAATGATTGCAACTCCTGAAACTGGTAACTTTTATGGTGCTACACCTTTAGCAGATCTTAGACCTTTACAAAGAAGATATAATGCTGTTCGTAATAGAGCTGCAGAAGCATTAAATAGAAAAGCAATAGGACAATGGATAGCATATGAGGGTAGTTTACATTCTCAAACTAGAATTACTAATAAACCCGGAAATGTTATTATAGTTAAAAATGGTAAAGCTGCACCAGTTCGTGTTCAAGATAATGCACAAACTGGAGAGTTTAGAGCAGAAAATCAAGACCTTAATCAAGAGTTTTATAGTTTAAGTGGTTTAAATATGATGTCAATTGAGGGTAATATATCAAGTGCTATTCGTAGTGCAACTCAAATGAGTATGTTAACTGAACAAGAAGATAATCGTATTAGATTAACTACAAAGAGTATGGCTAAAGGTATTGAGAAGTGGGCAAAATTCATTATTAGATTATACCAACAATATACTAATGGAAGTAGATTTGTTAAATTTAATGATGGTTGGGAAGATGGAATTGAGTGGGATAAGAATTTAATTAATGATAAAATTGCAATTAAGAATATTAGTCACTTAGCAATTCAACCGGCCCAAAGACAACAAATGATTTTAGACTTAACTAATCTAGGATTATTTAGTGAACAAAACGCTTATGGTGTAGATGGTACTAAAAACTTATTAGAAGCATTAGATTTAAAATATATGGAGTTGGACCATTTAATACCATTCAAAAAAGATTTAGATAAAGTAAAACGTGAAAATAGAAGAATACTTAGTATGCAAGCTATTGTAGTAGATGATTTAGACAATCACGCAATTCATTTAAAAGAACATAGAGAATTAATAATAAGTGAAGAGTGGGAAGATTTTATAAGAGAACTAGCAACTCAAGATTTAGAAAAGGCTAAACAAATAGAACTTATGGCTAGAGAACATATCAAACAACATAAGACACAAATACAAGTTGCACAAATGCAACAAAATATTGCAATGTCTCAATAAATGTCTCAATAAAAACAGTAATTTGACATTTTCAAAAGTCAATGCTATTATTTAAGTAAGTACAATTGAATATAATTGTTTTACTAAAAAAGGGCAGTCAGACCTTATTATAAATGAAGAACCTATTTAGGCAGTCGGAGTTTATTTTAAATAAAGAACCCAAAATTAAGGAGAAAACAATGAAAAATGACCAAAAAATGAAATTAAACATTCAATTGTTTAATGATGGAACAACACCGGAAGCAGGAACTCCTGCCAGTCCAGAGGTACTAAATGGAACTCAACCGAGCAGTCCAGAAGCACCTAAACCAATTTATGACTTTGCTGGAATCAAAGTATCTAGCGAAGACACTTCTGTTGCTAATGCACATAATTCTTATGTTCATTTACAAGGAGAGTACAATAATTTGAAAAATGAAATTAAAGAATTAAGAAGTAAGCAAGTAGAACCTCCTAAACAGGAAACTACTAAAACAGAACAACAAATTCAAAAAGATGCAAGACTTGATTATTTATATAATAAAGCAATGTCTAGTGATTTTGAAACAAGAAAAAATATGGAATATAAAAACTTGGAAAATACTCTAGGTGAAAAATTCAACGAAATTAAACCACTTTTAGATAAGGCTATTGATAATATGCCATTAGATAAAAGAATGGAATTAAATTTAAATGGCTTAGCTAAAGTTGCTTTAGGTGAGATTATGTATTCAGGATTAACAAAAAGTCCAGAACAACAATTACAAACTAATCAACAAATGCAACAAGCAGCTATTAATGATCCGGCAATTAGGCAACAAGTGATTGCAGGTGAATTAAATAAATATGGAAATCAAGAAGGATTGCCTCCTACAATGCCAAATTCTGGTGGTGCAGCTCCAGTTGCACCAAGCAATGGTCCTACTAAAAGTTTTAGAGAAGCAGGGCGAAAAGCGAAACAAGCTAGATTGGATAAACAAAATGTTAGGCAAGGACTTCGTTAAAAAAAGGAGCGAACTTATATGTTAGGCGATGGAGCAAAATTTAACTTACAAGATATTCAAAACTCTCTATACGAATTTTATTTACCTACGTTTAGAGAAAATACGAACAATGATAGTCACTATTTCTTAAATGAATTGAAATCAGTTGGTTATAATAAAATTTCAGGTAAATTTGCTGTTTACGGATTAAGAAAAGGTAAACAGGGTGGTGCTGGTGCAATTGCAGATGGTGCAAATTATAAATCACCAAGTACTACTGGTAAAGAAAGACAAATCGTTAATATGAAAAACTTAACAGTTCAAGGAGCAATTGATTTAAAAACAATTCACGCTGGAACTGATGATGGTGCATTTGAAGATTTATTAGCTGATGAAATGGAAACTGCTTATGAAGCTGCTAAAGATGATATGGCTAGACAAGTAGTTACTGGTGAAGATGGTGTAATTGATAAATTTACAGCCTTTGACCCATTAACTCCGGGTAGTGGAACTCACCCATCTGGATTAACATTACCACTTGCATTAACTACTACAACTCCAAAAACGTTACCAGTTGAAAATACAGATCGTTATGACATCGGTTTAGTTATTGATATTTATACAGCTTCTACTTTAAAAGCAGATAATATTGAAATTGTAGATGTAGACCAAGATTTACAAACAATTAGTGTTGTTAGTACTGTTGATACAACTACTGGTGGTACTTATGCAGTAGCCGAAGGTGATGTATTTGTAACTAATGGTAGTTTCGGAATTGGTATTACTGGTATTGAAGATGCATTAGCAAAAGATGCTAATACTTATCACGGAATTGATAGAACATCTAACAAGTGGTATAAAGCAACTAAACGTGATGGTGGAAATGCTTTATTAACTGAAAGATTTTTAAGAGGTGCTAAAGATAGCGTTGATATTCGTTCAGGAAAACCAATTGATTTACTTACTGCTAGACATTTAGTAGTACAAGGATATGAAGATGAACTACAAGTATTCAAACAATATAATAATGCTGTTCAAGATGGTATGAATGGTGCAGTTACATTAGCTGGTGGTTATTCTTACTTAACATTTGATAATATGCCATTCGTTAAAGATAGATTTATGACTAAGAATAAGTGTTATGGTTTATCAAAACAAACTTGGTTCAAACCAACTTATCAAGAGTGGACTTACGATGATTTCGATGGAAATGTATTCAAGTTTACTGCAAGTCAAAAATATAACTTTAGAATGTATGAGTTCTGTAATATGAATACAGATTCTCCTAGAGCGAACTTTGTAATTAATAACGTTCTTGAAGATGTAGATGCTTAGAACTTAAAAAGGACTTTATAAGTCCTTTTTTTTGTATTTTGGTAAAAGATTATTATTATGATATAATAATATAAGAAAGGGGTTTGATTATGGAATTTACAAAAGAAGACCGAAAATTAATTAAATTCGTACTAAAAAACGAAAAAAATCTAGTGCCTATTTTTAATACACCAAATAAATTACCTCAAAGAGTTAAAGACTTTGATGAAAGTGTATTTATTGTAAGAAATTTAGAGAGAGATAGATATGAAATACACAGTTTAAAAAGTTATTTCCCTAGATTTTATGATTGGACTACACATCAAGCTGATATTTATTTTGACCAATTAGATGAAAGAGTATTGAAATATATGCACAGTAATAGTATCAAGCATAATGGTAAAGAATTATTCATTGAACTCACTAGAGAAAATGACCTTATGCAATCAGAAATGGCTAAAAGGGCTAAAAGGAGAATTAGAAATTCAATTAATGAAGTAATGAGAACTGCTAAAGGGTATAATAACGCATTTTAAAGAAAGGAGTTATACTATGGCTAAATTATCAGAATTAAAAAAGAGTGCAGAATTAACTATAAGAAAAGTTTTGAACAAAGAAAACTTTTTAATTTGGACCAATGAGATGTTACAAGATTTAAGTGAAATTGCTAAACAAGAAGCAGATCTATTAGAAGCACAATTAAATACAACATCTTTTCTATTAGATAGAGATGTGAATGGAGTTATAGAACAATTAGAAGTTGATGGTAATTCAATTCAACTACCTAGTGATTTTATGCAAATAGTAAAGGTTGAAGCTGATATAAGAGATAGAAGATATTTATTTTATCAAAGAAGTTTAGGTGATAGTGAAATAACAACACTTCAAAATCATCCTAATCAAAGACAATTACCACATAATAATGTAAGCAATTTGTATTTCATTGATTATACTTCGAATAAATTAGTTCTTAAATCTAGTTTATTAGATAATACTAACTCTATAAAAGTTAGAATTTATTACTATAAAGAATTACCACCATTTGATGCAACAGATACTAATTTAGATTTAAGTACAACAACATTACCATTTGAAAAACGTTTTCATAAGTTATTGACTTATTATGCTATTAAAAAGTATTATGAAACGTGGCAAGATGAAAATAAAACTATTTTATATGACGGTTTCTATTCAAGAACAAGAGAAGAATTTGATAGTGCTGTTTTAAGAAGACACCAAGAAAACGAACCATCTCAACAATTATTAGAAAGTAGATGGGTTTAGAAAGGAGGATTTACTATGGAAGATTTCTATTTGAATAGTTTTCGTGGAGGATTAGTAACAAACGTTTCTAATGATGCGTTAGCTAATGAGGAATTTCCAATATTAGAAAATGTTGACTTTGATAATCGTGCTTCTTTAATTAGAAGATTAGGTTACAAAAATATTGTTCCAACAATTGAAAGTTTGGAAAGAAAATATCCTTTTCTATCTACAAGTGAAATAGAAAGTAGATATAATGCTAATGTTTTTAATGGTAGGCATCAAGGATATCTAAGATTAATAGGAAGACCATACACTTCAGATGATTTATATGATTTTGGTAATCATTCATTACCTTTATTCAATGCTAGGAAATTTGAAACTAGATTAAGTGCTGTTGATGGAGCGTTATATATTTCTGATATAAAGACAACGGTAGACTCATTTTCATATATTGGAGATGTTAGGCCCGAAAATAATAATCCTCAATTCGATGAAGATAACCCAGCATTAGAACCTATATCTTTTTCAGAAGTATTTCCAGATGGATTTTTAAGAATAAATGCATTAGAAAAAGGTACTAGTTTTGAAGCTCTAAGATATGATATAACAAGAAATATTAAAACTTCATTTGCAGTTATTGAATTTGATATGAGGATAATAAAAACATTACCAGCTAATAGTAGTGGTATATTCTTCTTCTTTTTAGGAGATAATACATTTTACTCACCTATTATTTTTGAGGGTGGTATTGATGCACAAATAGATAATGGTAATGGTAGAATAATAAATATTGGAAATGATGATGGAGAATTTCATACATACAAGTTTGAAATTAATTGTACTAATGGAGATGTTAAAACATTCTTTGACGGTTTAGAAGTTGACTTTGAAAAAAGAGCGTTTTATCCAGCAGGGGAAAGTGATACAACTCAATTTAATTTTGGTACAAAGAATTTTGGGCAGATACAAACAGATGTAATTGCAGATTGGAAAAATGTGAATGTAACATTTACTGAAAATACAAATCCTACTCAATTTGAAAGTGATTTAATTTATCCTATTGATGGAATACATACTATTACAAGTTTTCAAGATGATGAAGTAATAGAAGCTAAACAATTAGAAAATGAATTGATTGTTGCAACTGGAACTAAATTAATTTCTGTTAGAGGTGTAATAAATGGAGATGGAACAACAAAAATAGTTGCACAAGAAATGGATACTTTTCCTTATGTACCTACAACAAAAGAGTTTTTATTTGGTGGTGCTAATATTTTAGCTGTTGACCCGTTTAATGATATTCAAGATAGACAAGGTGCTACTACATCATTTAGTGTTGACTTATTTAGAACTAGTAAACCAATAGGTGTTGTAGATACAGATATTACAATTAAAGCATTTGTAACATTAGCAACTGGAAAAGTTATAAGTGATTATGAATTTAAATGGGAGTTCAAAAAAAGTGAAGATGATACTTTTAGTGAATTACAAGCGACTCTAGGTGGAGATGCAGGTAGACAAACTTTATTTAATGTAGATACAGCGACTAATTATGATATTAGAGTTACAATGAATGAGATTGGTCAACCAACTCCTACTTCACAAAAACAAATTAGTAATTATAAAGTTACTGAAATTGATGAAAATCTTAATTTAGATAAAACAGTTGATGAATTAAATGCTTGTACTAAGATAGAAACTTATTATGGGAAGATAGTTCTATATAAAAATGGAACTACTAATATTTATAAATCATTTAGTGGTAAGTTTAATTGGTTTGCAACTAGTGGAGTAATACCTTTTAATAATATTAGGCAAGAAGCATTACAAAAAGTAATACCTTTGAGAAATACAATCTTAGGATTTACAGATAATTCTACTATTGGTCTAAGAGGTAAAGGTGATGATATTGCTTATCCCGGAAGACCATTTGAACCATTTAGTGAGTTCGTTACATTTAACGCAAATATCGGTTGTATAGCACCTGAAAGTGTTGCTATAACAAATGATGATAAAGCTGTATTCTTATCGAATAGAGGATTACATTATGTTGATACACTTGCAGTTGATGCTGGTAGAGCAGATGTTATTAAAATAGATGATAAAATAAACAATATTGTTTTTAGAGATAAAGATGCTAGTGGTATTGTATATGATAATAAATACTATTTATCTTACCCTAGAAAGAACAAAATAATTAAATGGCATTATGTTTACAATGGTATCTTTAGCCTTGATACAAGCAAAGAGGTTGGATTCTATGCTATGTATGTTTATGATGATGAAATGTTTGGAATTTCAAATCGAGCAAAGATAATGCAACAACAAGTAGTACCATTAATTGATACATTAAATGATGTTGTTGAAATATCTGATATCGGATTATTTATAGATGATAGTTTTGTATATGAAATGAAAGTTGAAACTAAATTATTCTCATTTGATCTGGAACAATATCTAAAACGAGTATTTGAATTTATAATTGGATTCTCAAGTGTATCCGATAAACAAATAGAATTATTCTTAGATGTGTTTGCAGATAATTATAAAATAATTGATAGCAATACTAGTTTTGGTGAAATACAAGAAATAGATGGAGAAAGAACATCTGTTTGGGTTGATGAAGAAACACCATTTGTAACTGGTGACTCTCCTACTACATTAGGTGACTGGTTATTGGCTATTGCATCTTTAGGAAATGTTCAAGAAACATTTAGATTTTTCGAAATAATGAATAGTCCTGAAGTATTTAAAACAAAAGCAATTATAAGAAATAAACAAGATGCTTTTGTTAGAATTACAAGTTTAGGTTTCATTTATCAAGTAGGTTATATACCTAGAGAGATTAATGGAAGAATAAATAATTAATGAATATTGAAAGGAGAAAAAAATATGGCAAAAGTAGATAGAAATTCGTTTTCTGATTTTGATGGTAAACAATCTAGTAAAACTCCTGTTGTCGCAAAAGATTTAAATCAAGATAGAACGGTCTTGGCTAATGCTGTTGATGATAATCAAGACCAAATCACTATTTTGACTGGTGGAGATTTAAAAGAAAAAGCAAATTTAGAAGATGTAATATTGAATGATTTTATTGCAAGCTATGAAGCAACACTTGACTTATTTACTGGAGATAAGTTTGTTATTCAAGGTGGAGCCGACCCAGATAAAAATTTTGTTGTTGATTTTAATACTGTAAGGCAAAAAATATCAGGAGCAGTTTTCTTTGGACCAACTGATGGTAGTGGTGTGTTTGCTACTAGAACACAATTATTTACTGAAGCAGCATTAAGACCGGGAGAATTAGTTGATGGTGCGTTTGCATTTGTTACTAATGCAGAGGGTGATGGAAATAATGATAGTACTTGGTATTATTCTTCTATAAATGAAGAATTTCAAAATAGTAATACTCCTCAAAGTGCAACAGTAAACTTTGTTCTAGGTATAACTGGTGATATTGCTGATTTAGATACAACTGATAAAACTAATTTAGTAGTAGCAATTAATGAAACTTTTGGAATAGCAAGTACAAATGCAACAAATATAGCAACAAATACTGATGATATAACGCAAAACGAATTAGATATAGGACAGAATGCAGATGCGATATCGACTAATCAAACTAATATTTCTAATTTACAAACTGCAACTACTGATTTAGACACTAGAATGACTCAAGCCGAAGCTGATATTATTGCTTTAGATGGTAGAGTTGGTGATAATGATACTGATATTGCACAAAATGCAAGTGATATCACTCAATTACAAGCTGATATTTTAGATAAATTAGACGAAGTTATTATACAAGATAGTGGTGTTCAAAGAGGAACTGGAATTAACACTATTAATTTTGACGCTAATTTAGGTGTAACAGATAATGGTGGAGGGAAAGTTACGATAACTGCTGTTGGTGGAACTGGTGGAGAAGTTGTTCAAACCATAGTTGAAGTAGACCCATTAACTACACCGGTGGCTATTCCTACTTCTCCAACAATTGTTCCTGTTATTGTTAAAGAAATAACTAATGATCCGTCAGTTATTACAACAAATGGTTCAAATAATCCTGTACTAGTTGTGGCAGGAGATTATACATTAGATAGTTCATCGCAACTTAGAAATGAAAGTATGGCAAGTGTTGCAAATATAACTATTGAAACTTTATTTAATGGAATTGTTGCTAATACCATTAATTTAACGATACCGGAATCTATTGCTGGAAATGATGGTATAATAACATATTCTCCTACTAATATTTATACTGAACAAGCAATATTAGCTTTAACTACTTTCCCTGTAACTATTACTGCTAGAGTAACTTCTGATGTTGTTGGAGCATTTATTGATTTTGCAACGGTAGCTGTAAGAACAACAACATCTGTTGATGATGCTATGAGTAAAAGTATTTATGATACTAATTCGAATGGTAAAGTTGATAATGCTGATTATGATGGTAGTGGTACTAATTTCCTAACTAGTGATGATAATACTCAAGATGCTATTACTTCTCTAGACACTCAATTAAATACAACTAATGTTAGATCTGTTGCTAATGAAAGTAATATTGATGATAACGCTAATAATATAAGTAATAATACTTCATCTATTGTTGTTACAAATAATAGGATAGATGAATTAGAAGCACAAACAGTACAAACAGCTAAAGTAACGGTTGACTTGACTACACCAGATCTAACATTATTAGATGGTGTAGAACAAACTAGAATTGGTTTTACAAAGTCAAATGTAACTAATGCTGCTATACTAGACTTTGATGATATTTTAGAAGAGTTTATTATTAATCAAAATGGTTTATATACGGCTAATAGATTATTTACATTTACTACAACTGGTGCTGAAGTTAATGATAGAATAGTTACTGTTAATAGATATAGAGTTAGTGATGATGCTTTATTAGGAACTACTGATTATATTGTACCAAAAAATTCTGTTAATTTTATTATAAATGAACCAGCAGTCGAACAAGATGTAACTGGAGCTCCTGTTAGAATTTATTTAGGGTTTGAATCTAATGGTGGAGATGTAATTTTAAACGATTATAATAGTACTGTTGAAACTATTACTGGAGGTATTGCTTCTAGCAATATAGATATAGAAAATGATGAAAGTATTAGTGGTACATCAATTACTCAAAGAGAAACTAATATTGAATTTGTTAGTGAAATTTCAAGCAACAATAATGATATTGGGAACTTGCAAAATTCTACGTCAGAAAATAAACAAGGTCACTTTATTAATCAAGCTGAAGTAGTTAAAACGATTGGTAACACTTCTACTGGTCAATTATATACAATGACTAGTGATGTTTTGCCAGTTCCATTTGTAGCGAGCAGAACAGCAGTTGGAGATGTAGGTTTTTTAAGTAGTGCATGGAACGCATATGATAATAACAACGGTACTAGTTCTGGCTGCACTTTTGTTGCAGATGCTGAAGGAATGGATAGTAAGATTGATTTAGGGGCGGGCAATACCTTCACACCTAAAGAAATGTTATTGAGGATAGGAAGTAATTTAGGGGGGACGGCTTCAATTACTATCACTTTTGAAGATGATTCTTCAAATACAGAAATTGTTTATAGCAACGCCACAACTTCATTCAATACTGATATTGTAATACCAATTACTACCACAATAACTCCACGATTCATAACAACTAGAATCGTTAGAGCAGGAAGTGGTGGAACAGAATTTTATATCTTTAAGTCACAGGTGACTGAATGGTATATAGAACCACCTTTAATACAAAACTTAAAGGTTAAGATGAATGATGATAAATATACTGACGAGGATAATTATTTAATTAATTGTCAAATGGAAGATAGTCAAGATATGGAAAATCCTGTTTTTATACCAACCACTTTAGGTGTTTATTCCAAAGATGGTTTAGCTGAATTATTAGCACCAGTAGATTATGATGGTTTTGCAATTGGTAATAATCATAATGTTAAATTAAAAAGAGATGTTGGAAATACTAAAATTAAACAAGTTTTTAATTACTCAAACCAATTTGGTAAAATAGTAGCAAGTGCCACGGGATTTAGTGGCAGTGACAATGACATAATCGTTGATTTAGAACAATATGGAGTAGGTAGTTTTAAATTATACTTTTTTAACTTCACTTCGCCAACTTTAGTAAGATATGATTTAGGAGTAAGCAGTGCAGGTAGAAATGTAGATGCGAACGATAATCCAACTGCAAGGACTGATATGGTAGCGTATTCAACGCTAGGTTCTAGTGAAGTAGAAGTAGATGGAAGTCCTTTTATATTTGTAAACGCTAATCAAACTTTTATATCTAGTAATGTGATAGTAGCTACAACTTCACCCGCAAGCCAGGTTAAAAGAGAACTACTAGGTGCTAGTAAAATAATTTATCTTGCTTCGGACTATCTAACAGGTACATTTGATTGGATATTAGTTAAATTACACGATTAGGAGGAATAATATGAATTACATAATTAAAGAATTAGATAAAACTTTTAATAATGTATGTGTATTTGGTACGAAAGTATCATTTGCACCTACATTAAAATTAAACAAAGTGCATATGCGTGAGAATGTCAAAATATGGGCTTTAGATGAAGATTCAATTGATAAGGTTAATTCTATCGAAGATGCTACAAATTGCTTTGATATGTTAGAGAATGAAGTTGTATGGCTTGAAAATGAATATCAAACTAAATTAAGTGAATTGAACCTTTCAAGTATTGAACAACAAAAAGAAAAACTAAGAGAACAAAGAAAAACAGAGTGCTTTGAGTATTGGAATCGACAATGGATTATAGAACCTGAACCAAATAAACCACATCAAGTAACTCAAAAACAATTTGATGAAATGGAATTATGGTATGAAAATTGGTTGAATGTAACTGATACTATGGTTACACCAACTAGACCAACGTGGTTAAGTTATTAAATAATAGAGAGGAGTAACAATTATGGGTAAAATATTTATAAAACCAGTTCAATTTGATGATCTGGTTGCTACAATAGGTGGAGAAAATTTGGAAAAGGCAAGAACTCGTGAGGAAAGTTTCTTTGCAACACATTCATTTGTTGGAGTTTCAGATACTGATACAGTTAGATTTGCTATTGAGGTTAAACCAAAAGAAAGTATTTATTTACATTTTGCTGAACTTTATGTCAATTCTATTACAAATGATAGTGCTTATAGTTTGACTTCATTTAGTGGTGAAATAGATGCTATAACTGGTGGTAGTTCGCCAGATACAGAAGTAAATGAAATTACAGGAGATGCAATAAGTAGAGTAACAGTAGACCCTACTGCAGTAGTACCGTTTAATGTTCCATTTAGTCAACAAATAGTAAAAGATATTCAAATCACACAAGGTGCATCAACATTTATAGATTTATCGGTTGTTATAAATGACTTTAGAGATTTATCTAAACAACCTATATTGTTGAAAAATTCAAATGAAGTAGGTAGTAAATATATAATTTTGCAAGCTGATGTTGTAGATTTATTAGACCTAGCAGCTTCTAATGCCATCAATGTTCAAGTTGGTATATTCTATTCAATCGTTAACAAACAAGATTAAGATATGGGGAGATTAATTTCTCCCCTAAACAAAAATTTTTATTAAATAGAATGGTTGTGCTATAATGAATGTAGGAATGTATATCGAAATTATTTTAGGTAAAATAGGAGATTTATTATTAGAATTTATGGATATGTATAGTCTTAATACTTAGTTGAAGTAAAAGCAGAACAATTGAAAAAATTATGGAGCGAAGAGGACTAGCATATGAATGAATTACCAACAACATTTTGGATATCAACATTTATTAATTTAATAGTAGTTATAGGAGGGTTAGCATTTTCTTATGGTAAATTAAATAATAAAGTTGGTTCAGTAGGTGACAACTTAGATAGACTAGAAGTGAAACAAGATAAGTATAACAATTTACAAGAAAGAACTGTTATTGTAGAACAATCAACTAAATCATCACATCGTAGACTTGATGAATTTAAAAAAGATTTTAAAGAAGATTTTAAAGGAATGAGTGAAAAACTAGATTTATTATTACAAAGAGCGATTAAATAAGGAGTTGTTATTATGGAAGACAACAGAATCACAATGGGTTATAGGAGAAATGGTTTAGAGTATCAACCATCTTCTAATGCATTACAAAGTAATTATGATATGTATATGTCAATTGATGAAATTCAAAAGAACCCAGAAAAGTTTGGAACATTCGTTGCTAATGCTTTACAAGAAAGTAATCCATTAACAACAATGCAACTTATGAGTTTATTACCAAGTATATTAGAAGTTAATGAGACAACTTATATGCCAAACAATGAAGAAAATTATATTGGAATGAAAGGTGCTTACAACTTAAATTCTATCAATCCAATAAATAATGGTGGTAGAGTTAAAATGAGACAAAATGATAAGGCACACAATCCACAAATGAAATCGAATAAATATTATTCGAATAATTATTAAGGAGTGATAATATGCCAAGAGGTAGAGGGATTTTTGAAAAGCCAAAAGAAAAATATCTTACTAGGTCACAAATGATAAAAGATAGCCTTAGTTCGAAACAAGAAACAACACCACAAACTGGTTATACACATAGAGACTTCCTAAACGGAGGAACAACACAAACTGGATTTGCACATAGAGACTTGCTAGAGGAAATAACACCAACAACAAAGAAAACAACACCACAAACTGGTTATTCTCAAGTTAGAGACTATTTCAAACAGGAAAAAACAACACAACCAACTGCTACTAGACAACCATCTACTCCACAACAAACAGTTGATTATGGAAGATTAGAGAGCCAAGCTAAGGAAATGGCTAAACAAGAAAGAATGAGACAACAAGCTGGATTAGAAAGTCAATTAAGTTTGTTAGATATTTTATCAAGTCAAGCATTAGGTTTAGCAGAAACTGGTGCAATAGGTATGGGGTTAGGCTTAGAAGAAGCACAACAAAAATATGGAATTAGTGGTGGATTGGCTTTAGCTGAACAAAGTAATTTACAAGCACAATTTGCACAACAACTAGGAAGTATTTATGGTGAGAAAGCAATTCAAGAAGCTGAACTTAGAGGACAAATTGGTGGTTTAGAGGGAATGGAAGACTTATCTTATTTAGGTTACTATTCAGATCTATTAAATTTAGAGGGTCAAGAAAAAGGATTAGAAGCAATGGGGTTAGATATTGGCACTCAACAATTACAACAATTGTTATTAGGTCAACAAATTGCAGGAGCAAAAGAAAGTGTTAAAGGGCAACAATTACAAAACTTATTAGCTAAAAGAACTTATGACTTCGGTGGAATGTCACAAGAGGACCAATTAAGATACTTAGCAAGTTTGCCACAACAATATTAAAAAAAGAGTAGAAATTAATCTACTCTTTTTCTTATGCTATTTCTTTTAAAATATGACTTTCAAGTTCTTTTAAAGGACACATTTCTTTATCCCAAACTTTCTTAACAAGTTCAAAGCCATAAGTATCAGCTAAACGTTTGAAAACTTTTTTCTCTTTTTTCAAATGGTTTCTTTCCATCTTTCTTTTTAAACTCACTATTCTTTCTCCTTTACAGTAATTGAACCTCCGACTCTCAAGCACATTGTAGCACTACTCAATGCATTTAGAATCGACATTCTAGCACCTAAGAAAGTATCAATAACACCTTTATCCATCATATTACCAACCTCTCCATTGAACACATTAACACCTAAACCTTGTGGTAAATCCATAAACTTTTCAATTTCTTCATCAGTGTATTCTGCATTTCTAAGTATTTGAATAAATGGCGAATATAGAGTATTTAATACAATTTCTCTTCCTAAATTGAACTCTTTACCGTACTCACCTTGTTCAAATGAATTTCTAAGAGAGTTTGTTGCATCTTTCAACCCAACAGCTCCCCCCGGTAGTAATCCCTCGCTAAGAGCCGATTTTGCACTTCTTAATGCATCTTCAGTTCTTTCCCATTTATCATCTAATGCTTCTTGAGTTGGTGCATAAATTCTAATTAATGCAACACCACTTGTTAACTTAGCAATTCTTTCTTTTAACATTGCTCTTTTCAGATCAGTATTAATTAATTCTTTATCTTCTAAAATAGTTTTTAAATAAGAAACTCTATTTTCGATTGCTTTAACTATATTTTCATCTTTTTCTTTATATAAAGAACTTTCATTAATTTTAATAATTGCTTTGTTCAAGTTACCCAGATCTTCAAGTTCAGCTTCTTCTAACTTATTCCCTCCGTGTATTTCGAATATTTCTCCTTGAGTTATAGTTTGAATATCAAGTAAATTTTCTAATTTATCATTGTCATTAACTCCCGGAGTGTTAAAGACTTGAATTTTTAGATCTGTTCTATTATTGTTGGCAATTAAGAATGAAAGAACTTCATCACTAAAATCATTTGCAATAATTAAAACTTTATCACTAGAAACTTCATCACTAAGTATTTTATTGAAAATATTTCCTAATGGTTTAGGTCTAGTGAGATTATCATTAATTAAAATTACAAAAGGATTTTCTAGTTGTTCAACCATTGTTTCTTTGTTAGAAATTAATTCAGGAGTTAACCAACCACTATTTACTTTCATTCCTTCTGCAAATTCTAAATAATCTTCATCTTTTTGAGACTTAATAATATGAATAACACCATTATCCCCAGCTTTATCAATTGCTTGAACTATTAAATTAGATACACTTTCATCTCTTGAAGCAATATGAGCTACATTAAACAGATCTTGAGGAGAAGAAACTTGAGTTCTCATTCCCATTAATTCTTTCAATACTTCATTTGCTTGATAATGCATTCCATTAACTAAATGTACTGCTTTAAGTTTTTCGTTTTCTTTTAATGCGGCCCAACCTTTTTCAACAAACTTGTAAGTTAAGATAGTTGTCATTGATGTATTGTCACCAACTTTACTAGCAGTTCTATCTGCAGCACTAACAATTAATTGAGCTCCTAAGTTCTCCAATTTATCTTCTAGCCAAATATCTTTTGTGATATTGACTCCGTCATTAATTATTTTTGGCATCCCAAAGTCATTCTCAATAATTATATGTCTTCCTAGACTACCAGTTGTAATTGCTACTTTGTCATATACTTGTTTCATTCCATCAAGTATACCTTGCATTGTTGTAGTTCTATCGTATAGATTTTTATTAATTTTATATCCCATAAGGTAGTTCTCCCGTTCCTATAATTCCACATTTTCTGCATTTACCTTTTACTCGATTGTTTAATGTGTCTTTCGAAAATTCCCAATCGTGGTTACAATTTTCTTCTACCACTTTTCCTATAATATCATTATAATCTAATAAAATTTGTTCTTGACCATCAGTATAAGTGATAGGAATATTAATCCCAGCAAAAGGATTAAAAACAATCTTTTCTCCTATTTTGAAAACATCATCAACTTTTTCACCTAGAGAAACTATAATTCCCATAGATGGTCTTGATTTATTGTTGTCTTGAATAACTAATGTTCTTGTATCAGTATGTTCTTCAACTTTATCAACTCTAACAATAATATGTTCATTAAATGCTTCTATTTTCATTGTCTTCCCTCACTTTCTTTCAATTCTACTTTAAGGTCCTCTAATTTCTTTTGATTTTCTTCAGATGGATTAGTAACTTCTTGTTCCCATCTTTGAACAGTTGTAATAGAGACACCTATTTTTCTTGCTACTTCTACTTGAGTAAGATTATATTTTTTTCTCAATTCGTAAATATTCATTATATCAACCTCCAATTAAATTCTACCACAAACAACAACAACAAACAAGAAAAGACTAAATTAATAGTCTTTTATCTCTTCTTAAAAATTTCCACATACATTTCATTTTCTCTTTCAACCTCAAACTCTTTTTTTTCATTTTTTCTAGTTAACCTACTACTTTTAAACCAGATCCTATTTTCTTCCCAAGAATATTCAGCTTTTTTATATATTCTTTCAGTTTCTTTTTTTACATTCCTATTAGGATATAGAGTAGTTTCTTTTTCAATAATATTAAAATCTTCAATTTCACTAGTATGATTATCTAAAATTCTTTTAGTTACACTACTCATATTTGAAAAATATTCAATATTTTCTTTTTGAGTACCATCATAATTTTTACCATATTCATTTATTTTCACTAATTTATAAACCATTGTAGAGAAACGATTCACATAATCCATCATTTCATTTTCAATAATATATTTTAGTTCCGTACTACTATCAATAATTCCTTTACTTTCGTCATATTCAGAGTGCGAAATTTCATAATGACTGTTGGTATGATTATTTTTAATCCACATTCTACCACCGTGACACATACATTCTTCAGTAGTTATTGAAATTTCAGCATATTTTTTTGTTGCCACAACACTATCTCTTCCACCCATATTAATATTGTTTATTGACCAACCATCTTCTAATAACTTCCCAATTATTAGATTTACTTTTTCCATTTTCTCCATTTTATTTATCTCCTTTATTATATTGACTACAAGCTACTTGATTCCTCACTTTAATATCAGTTGCTTTACTATGAGAAAAACCTATAATTTTACACTTGTAATAGTTTTTGCCATTATATGAAGTACGAACTAATTTATCGCAAGTTTTACATTTTTCGTTTTCATTGTATCCATACTTGTTATAATGTTTTTCTATTTTAGTTAACTTAGAGAGTGTTTTTTTTGTTACAATATCTTCAATATTTGTTTCAAAACCAAACAAAGATGTTTGTTTCATTCTATTCACCTCTCAATGCTATTGGTAATATATTTCTGTATTCATATTTCTTTTCACCACTTTTAATCATATCAAACCATTCTTGATGTATTGAAGTTAGAATTGCCATTTCTCCATCGTATGGGTCAAAAACATACGCAAACGATTGAGGTAGTTTTGTAACATATTCGTCTTTTTCATTCCATTTCCAAAACGTAGCAACATCATCAATAAGTTGCAATTTTTCTTTTCTAAAGTCTTTAATCTCTATTGCATAGTTTTGCATTTCCCAACCAGTGTTCCACCCTTGCCATAGAAGTTCATCATTTTTTTTACTATGAAACATTTTAAATCTGTCAATCCTTCTACATTTGTTATTGATGTTAGCATATGACCAACATTCAAGATTTTCTCGTATTATTGAAAAATCTTCAAACTTTTCATATATTTCACCTACTTCAAAACTACCTGCCACTTTACCACCAGTTCCAGTTATTCCTAGATAATATCTCATTTTCTTTCTCCTTTTTTATTTTTAGAACGGCAAATCATCATCAGAGATATCTATATTGCTCCCAATATTAA
>Ga0070724_10000407_pt1 | contig 32352 bp, 24 predicted proteins | sample tdDd001_FD_67278 | JGI IMG/M metagenome (GOLD analysis project Ga0070724, IMG submission 67278) | Marine sediment microbial communities from the Atlantic coast under amendment with organic carbon and nitrate - tdDd00.1 | ecosystem: Environmental > Aquatic > Marine > Coastal > Sediment | place... | reverse complement strand
GACTGCTTTACATCAAAGGAACTCGCCGATCAATTTGGAAACTCCAATCGGAGTATGAACCGAATCCTTGAAAAGCTTGAACTCGCAGGATATGTAGAAGTCGTTGGAAAAAAAGTCGTTGAAGGGGCCGGACGTCCAAGTCGAATTGTAAAATTAAAATTGTAGCACAATAAATAGAAAAACTCTGCTCTCAGTTATAACGAGAGCAGAGTTTTATTATTAAAGTAAGTCTATTTTGATTGCAGATTAAATCTTTGCTAGCTCAACTGCGATTTTAGTGCCAACGCGCGCATTGTTGAATACAAGCTCGATATTTGACTCAAGGCTTGTTCCACCAGTCAATTCCTTAACTTTTCCAAGTAGGAATGGTGTAGACTCTTTGCCTTTGATGCCTTGCTCTTTTGCTTCAACAAGTGCTTGTTCAATGGCATTTGTAATTGTGTCATGATCCATTGCAAACTTCTCAGGAATTGGATTTGCAATAACCATACCACCATTTAATCCAAGGTCCCACTTTGTCTTGATTGCTTTCGCAAGTTCTGCAGGATCATCCACTCTGTAATCAACACCAAATCCACTGCGTGGTGTGTAGAATGCTGGGAACTCGTCTGTTCCAAATCCAACAACTGGAACACCATTTGTTTCAAGGTATTCTAGAGTTAAGTTAATGTCTAGGATTGATTTTGCACCGGCGCAAACAACAGCAACATTTGTCTTAGCAAGTTCTTGAAGATCAGCAGAGATATCAAATGTAGTTTCTGCACCTCTATGAACGCCACCAATACCACCTGTTACAAACAGCTTAATACCTGCAAGTTCTGCAATGATCATTGTTGAAGCCACTGTTGTTGCTCCATCAATACCCTTTGCAACGATGAAAGGTACGTCACGACGTGATGCCTTTTTGATTGCCATGCCTGTTTTACCGAAGTATTCTAGTTCTTCAGGTGTTAAACCCGCTTTTAGACGACCGCCAATAATAGCAATCGTTGCAGGTACTGCACCATTCTCACGTACGATTTCTTCAACACGACGCGCTGTTTCCACATTTTGTGGATACGGCATACCATGAGAAATAATTGTTGATTCAAGTGCCACAACTGGCTTTCCAGAGTCAAGAGCTTCCTGTACTTCTGGTGTTATATCAAGATATTGTTTAAGATCCATGATTATATCTCCTTTTCAAACTATAGATTGAGAAACTCATAAATTAAAGTTTCTATATTGTTTATTAATATGTTCTAATCCATTCCATACAGATCCGACATTAAAGCCTTCACTTTTGCTTCACTGATCTCAGGATTGATTGTGGATTCACAACTGATTGCAAGTGCTGATGCACAGCTCGAAAATACCAATGTCTTTTTAGGATCAAATCTATTGATCCAGCTGTATACAATGGCTGCCATAAACGCATCACCTGCACCTGTTGCATTAATCATCTTCACAGTTTCAGGTTTAAATACTTCGCGTGTATCTTTGTTTCCGAAAACCACACCGTCTTGACCAAGGCTGATAAAAACTTGTTTCACACCTTTTTCAAGGAAAACATCAATGGCTTTATTGGCATCATCCATCGTTTTAATCGATATACCAGTGAGAGCTTCTGTCTCTATTCGATTAGGTTTTAATGTATGCACATAAGGAAGTAGTGCCTTAAGCTTTAATGACTTAGCCGCAGATACAGTGTCAACGAAGAAATCAACCTCTTTAAAATTGCTAAATAGGTACTCAATCACCGATTGATTCAAGTTAGCATCGACAACAACTGCTGCTGCGCTTCGAATAAGCTTTGCATTCTTATTGATATAGTCGGTGTCAACCCGTTCAGCAATATCCATATCTGATAATGCCAATTTCATGTCACCGTCTTCGTTCATAATGCTCAGATAAATCGACGTTGATGCATTTTCAAGCACAAGAGCTTGACTCATGTCTAGGTCAACAAGTCGACTTTCTTCTAATATTTTTTGACCGTAAACATCTTTGCCCACAGCCGTCATCATTTTTGTTGAAACACCAAGTCTTGCCAAGTTCTCTCCAATATTTCGACCGACACCACCAAGGGACATTTTAATACTCCCTGGATTAGAGTCTTCCAGTCTAAGAACATCTTTCGGGAATCCGAGGATATCTACATTGGCACCTCCAATAACTAAGACATATTCGCCTTCGCTAAGGATGTAGCCTTTTCCCTTAACAACACCTTTTTTTGTTAAGTTCAGTATATGAACAGCCACGCTCGATCTTTGAATACCAAGCATATCTGCAATTTCCTTTTGACTGATCATTGGATTTTCACGAAGCAATTGATAAATTTCTTTTTCACGATTCGTCATGATTTCACCTCATTGTTTTCTAATCACAAGTTTATTATACAACATATGTTTAATAAGTCAACAGGTGTTTACGTTATTAATCTGTTAAATTAAAAAAGGATCACCCGTAGGCAACCCTTTATTTTCAGTCCTTTAATCCAGCGCTAGAAAAACATCACGAATGCGGTCCAAAGCTTCTTTAAGAATATCTCTAGGACATCCAATATTTAAACGCATATGTCCTGCACCTTCTCGGCCAAACATCCATCCTTTATTTAAAGCCACCAGAGCTTCGTCTTTTATCAATCGTTCAAGTTCTTTAGAAGAAAGTCCATAATCTCTAAAATCGAGCCATAGAAGGAATGTTGCATCCGGTTTTCTAAACTTCACTCTTGGAAGTTCTTTTTCCAGATATTCTTCAACAAAATCGATATTATCCTCAAGATAGCCAAGCAACGCTTCAAGCCATGGTTCTCCATAATTATATGCTGCAATGACACCTTGAATCGTAAACGCAGTTGGCATGAGGTGGGCTTTATCAAGACATGCCTTAAATTCTTCACGCACCTCAGAATTAGATATTATGATATTAGAAGCGAAAATACCCGCTACATTAAATGTCTTACTCGGTGCGGTACATGTTATGATTCGAGCGTTCTCAGAAGCAAGCTTAGCTGTTGGCACATGAATATGTCCTTTATGAATCAGGTCTTGGTGAATTTCATCTGAAACAATCAAGACATCATGTTTTTCGCAAATTTCAACAATCTGAGCCAATTCATCAGATGCCCAGACACGACCCACCGGGTTGTGAGGTGAGCACAGAATCATCATCTTGGTCTCTGGATCAGAAGCCATATCTTCTAATTGCTTAAAGTTGATTTTATATCCATCTTCTGTTTCCAGAAGTGTATTATTGAGGACTTTTCTTTCAGCCTCTTTTACCACATTCATAAATGGATGATACACAGGTTGCTGAACGATGACCTTCTCTCCCGGCTTTGTAAATGTATTGACTGCAAGGCCAATGGCAGGCACAATACCCGGTACGGTTAGAATCCAATCTCGTTCAATACGCCAGTCAAATCGACGATCCATCCATCCAATCACTGCATTGAAGTAATCGTCTCTTGGAAGAACATATCCATAAAGACCATGCTGCGCGACTTTAAGCATCGCTTCAGTTATTTCTGGCGGACTTTTAAAATCCATATCTGCGACCCATAAAGGTAATAAATCATCACGTCCAAAATGGCTTTCTAAATGATCCCATTTAATAGAATCCGTACCTTTACGATTGACGATTTCATCAAAGTTAAAACGTGACATTAACAATCAATCCCTTCTCTAGACAGAACCCCTTGAGTGTAATAATGCTTTACTTCTGTCATTTCTGTGACCAGATCAGCGGCTTCTATAAGAAGCTCTGGGCAATATCTGCCTGTAACTATAACTTCAACATGAGGCGCACGTTCTTCAACCGCTTTAAGGATGTCTTCAGGCTGAATAAATTTTAAATATGTGGCAATAGTAATTTCGTCCAATATAACAACATCGTATGTTCCACTTTTAAGAATCTGGGCACATTCAGTAAGTCCAAGCATAGCCAAACGAGCGTCTTCTTCATCTGGCTGCCTGTCAATACAACAGTCCTTACCATACTGAATGATACGAATGCCTTCCATTATGCCCTCAATTTTTGTTTCACTGTATTTCATATTTTTGACGAATTGACCTATATAGACGCGTTTACCTGCACACAACGCACGTAGAGCAAGCCCAAATGCAGCAGTACTCTTCCCTTTGCCATTGCCGGTATAGACGTGAAAATATCCTTTTTCCATGGAAATACCCCTCTATTCTAATTTATCTTTACTATAATTTGTTCTATTTATAATTTGTTTCTGATATCATTCAGAATATAAAATCCTTTATCATTCACAAGTTTTTTTAGATCATAAAGAATGGCTTGATCATTTAATTGACTCAAAATCCCACCAGCTTCTTCAATAACAACCTCCATGGCACCCGTGTCCCAAATCATAGTTCTTCCACAATTATAATAAACATCATATTGTCCTTTAGCGATTCTGCATCCTTTTAAAGAACTTCCCATACTGGTGACAGTAGCAATACGAGAGTCATTATTCTTAATATAATCCATGCATTTTTGAGATTGATGCGACCGGCTTTGCAGCACTGCAAGACCTTCAGTTCTATTGGATACGCGAATTTCTCTTTTTTCGCCGTTTTCTTCACACCAAGCACCATGTCCTTTTACAGCATAGTACATTTCATCAAAGACCGGCGCATAAACAACACCCATGATAACCAATTTTTCATAAGTTAAAGCAATGTTAACCGTGAACTCATCATTTCTTTTTATAAACTCTTTCGTGCCATCAAGCGGATCAACAATCCAACACCATGGGTGTTTCTCTGGTATAAAGTCATCCACAGATTCTTCCGAAAGAATGGGATACTTCGGAAATTCTTTCATAAGGGCATCAACGATGATATGATGTGCATTTAAATCAGCTTCTGTTAATGGTGAGTTATCATCTTTAAAGTCTACTTCAAATCCTTTTTCGTAAACCTTTAAAATGGCTTCACCTGCGGCTCGGGCTGCGTCGATTGCCGTTTTAAGTTCTTTTTCTAGTATCATCATACTCATTTCCACCTTTGCTATGTCACTTCAATTTTTGTTTTAGTGCCATGAACGCCAGCTTTCGCTGGTTCTACCGTCAGTTTAATTGGCACTCTATTTTTGAGTTCATCCACATGTGATATGATGCCGACTGTTAATTTCTCATGGAATAGTTTCTCCAGTGAAGTCATGACAATATCAAGTAGTTCATTATCGAGCGTTCCAAATCCTTCATCTAAGAAAAAGAATTCAAGATTTGTTCGACCTTTTAATTGAATTTGAGATGAAAGTGCAAGAGACAATGATAATGCCGTTAAGAAAGTCTCTCCACCTGACAATGTTTTTGTGTCTCTTTTCACACCACCATTGTAATGATCACATATTATGAAATTACCCTTCGTGTCTAGCTCTAAACTATACCGGTGGTTGGTTATGTCCATAAGTCGCTTAGAGGCGTCAAGCGCAATATAGCGTAAATGTGTTAGCGCCACATATTCAACAAACTTGTTGCCTCGAACTAGGTCGATTAAATCGGCCACTAAGTCTTGAACATGTTGATATTTTTTATATTGTGATGTTAGACCCTGTAGGGCTTTGCTTTCTTTTTCAACCACTTTAAGTCGCTCATGAAGTGCTGTCTTATTCTCTGACGCTTCCGACACCTGTACTTTTAAGGCTTCGTACTTTTCTACAAAAGCATTCCACTCTTTTTCTGACAAGTCTCTCTGAGCGCGTTCTTTTTCCAATTCATTGATTCGGTCACTTAGAAGTGTCCTTTCCTCATGGTAGGCCTTCAGTTCTGCTTTTCGTTTTTGAAGCTCAGCAATTTCAACATAGGCATCCTTAAGTATTTCAATACTGGAAATCGGACTACTTTCAAATATCTTATTTAACTTATTTTCAGATGCTGATTTGTCTGTAGTCACTTGGGACAGTTGTCCTCGTAACCCTTCAAGCTTTCCTGATAGCACTTTTAGTGCATTTTCAAGCTCTGTCTTCTCTAACTTGAGCCGAGTATGGTTGTTCGATAAGGACTCAAGTTCTAATTGAACTTCATTGAGTACCTCGTCTATGCTCTTTTCACCTGTCACGCTTTTAACTTCTGTCACATGAGATTTTATACGTTCTTTGAGACCGCTTCCACGTTCCATGACCTTTTCCATTTGAATTTTAAGTTCATTGGTTTTACGTGTGAGAGTCTCTAGTTTTATACGGTCAGCATCACCTGATTTACGAAGTACCACAAGTCCTTCTTCAGCTAATTTATGTTGTTTGTCTTTTAACTGTAGATCACTATAAAGCTCTTTATAGCTCTTTGTGTCTTCAGCAGGTCGCACTTCTTCAAGGACTTTCAGTTCAGCTGAATATGTACCCAGCTGTGTTTCGAAAGCCTCCAACTGAGCATCTAAGCGCAAAATTTCTTTTTCCTCAGCTTTTAATGAAATCTCTTGTTTTTCACTTTTATTTGTACTTTCATTGAATACTCTTTTTTGTTCTTCCAGTTGCTGAGTTAATTTATGATTGTCCTTTTCAAGCTCTGCTCTTTGCGTTTCAAGAATTTTGAGATCGCTTTCTTTCGCCTGAAGGATTTCACTTTTTATATTTGAATACACGTCCAGCTTTGATATTTCTTCAGCCAAATGTTCTTCATTACGTTCTTTTACTGAAACCACTTGGTCAAATTTCAACTTGGCCGACCGCCACAAGTCTTCTGCTTCAGCCCAATTGGAATCATCAACTATATTCTTGGCCGTGTGTAATTTCGGGTGCTGATCACTGCCGCACAGCGGGCATGTATCTCCATGACTTAAGTTTTCGGATAGGGTTGTCAGAACCGTTTCTTCCCAGTATTTCAGGCGTCCTTTTTCAGCAAGTTCAAGTTTCTCTTTTGCCGTGTCGAGCTCAGCATTTGCTTTTATGAGCCTACTTTCATCAGCCTTTAACATCTCTTTTACAGAGTCCAATTTTATTTCTATCTTCTTTTTTTCGGACAGCTGACGTGTCATTTCTCTAATCGAAAGGGCCAATTCACCCTTTTCAAGTTCAAGAGCTCCAATTTTAGAAGGATACCCCAATACTTTTTCACTCAGTTCTTTCATAGATATTTCCATTAAGCCGAGATCTGCTTTTAGAGTTTCTGCTGCCTTCATATGAGTTTCATATGTGGATTTTCGTGTTGTTCTTTCTTCCAATGAAATTTTTCGGGCTGCGTCCGTTTTTTCATAATTCTTTTGAAGTTTTGCAGCTTGTTCTTCAAACTTCAGACCTTCAGCGATTCTGACACGTTCATCACTTTCCACATAGGATTGTGTTTTTTCAGTTTCAAGAATCTTCATCTTCGTATTGTTATCAAGAATAGCTTTGCTCAGATTTTCCTGTTCCAGAGCAAAAGCATCAAATTCATTTTTATATGCCTTATAGGATGTTCTCAGCTCTAATCTTTCCTTTGTGAGTTCATCTGCTTTTTGCTGATGTTCTTTAACTTTTTCAATGGATGCTTTTCGAACTGACAAAGCTTCTTTTGACTGATTATATGTAGCTTCAAACGACTCGAATGCCGCCTTTTTCTCTAGATACTGCTCTTCTTTGTTTTTAAATGAAAGTTCATCTATTTTTAGCGATTGACCGAGTGTCTCAAATGAAGCCTCAAGCTTTTCTAATTGGGTGTAATATGGCCATATTTTTTCAGCCATATCTGCCCTTTCAATCTTGAACTCCTCTTTTTTAACATCATCCTGTTTCTCACATAACTGAACTTCTTTTATACGGAAATTTTTCAGACTCTCTATGATTGTATTCAGTCGAGAAAGACTTGCTTTTTCCTTTTCAGTGGATTCAAAATCCAACTTCAATTTCTTTTCAAGCTTTTGTGCATTTACATACTCGTCTTTGAGTTCGTCTATTAATTCAGGTGTTAAATCTGAGAACCGTTTCATTTCACCTTCAAGTTGAAGCATACGGTTTCTTAGTTGGTCACCACGTTCTTTTATTTTACGTTGAAGAGCACTTCCGTAAGCTCTCAAGTTCAATAGTCTTTCCAACATGTCTCTACGGGCAACACCTTCAAGTGTCAAAAATTCGCTAAACTTCCCCTGTGGAAGCACAACAGAACGCATAAAATCCTCACGGGTCAGTCCGAGAATTTCAACAACCTGATTGGTCACCTCTGTCGTTTTGTCCCAAACATCTATAAGGTCTCCAGCTTCAGATAATACCTGTAGTCTCGAAAAACTCGTAGCCAGACCTGTCTGGGTTCTTTTAAATTTACGTTCAACAAGTACATGACGTGGTCCGTCATCTGTATCAATACCAAACAAGAGACTCATTGAAGCTTGATCAGTAGCTGTGTTGATGAACTCATTCGTGCTTCTCGGAATGCCTTTTTGACCTTTATGACCATACAAGCTTAGAATCATAGCATCCAGAATTGTTGATTTTCCACAGCCTGTTGGTCCAAAGATTCCAAACAGCCCTCGCTCTGTTAATTTGTCAAACTCAATTGTCTGTGTTTCTATATAACTGTTCAATCCACTGATCTTCAGTTTGATCGGCCTCATGATCCACCTCGTCATTCAGTATGCTTCCAAGTAGTGCCTGCAATTGGTCACCCGGTTTTATGCCTCGTATGTGTTCATAGTATTCGGTAAATAGACTTTCAAATCCCTTTTCCTCGGGCTTACTTTCGCCTTCAATATCATCTTGTTTTTCCAGTATTGGCATGATGCTGAGTAGGTCTGGTTTTAGTTCCTTTAACGCTTTGATTTCTGATTGGGACAACACCTGGTCTGTCTCAACTTCAAGGTACACCCACACGGAACGTTTTTTGTGCTTTTCACATTTTTCTAAAGCTTCGGCAATACCTTTACAACGCCAAACTTCTATGGGCTTCGGCATAGCTAAGGGTATTTCTGTAATTTCAATTTCACCACTGCCATTCTTTTCAATCACGCTGACAGACTTCGTATAACCAATTTCACTGCGGCTATACTGAAGCGGTGCACCTGCATAATACGCTGGCTGTTCTGACTTTCTAACCGGTTGAGGTCTATGTAAGTGCCCCAATGCAATATAATCAGCATTTTTAGGAAGATGTTTAGGATCAACTACAAGTGTGCCCCCTATTTGAATGGGACGTTCTGATTCAGTTGTTGAACCACCCATAACAAATATATGACTGACTGCTATATTAAATGCTTCTTTAGAAAATTGAGCATCCATAGATTCAAATATATGTCCTAATCGTTCCGAATAACTGGCCTGTCTTAACGTTTCATCATCACTATCAGAAAGCACTTCATTAAGACGCCGTTCTGATGGATAAGGGAGTAGGCCCAGCCTCAATTTCTCCCCTCTTATTTCAAGTTCAAAAACATTGTCTGAGAGTCCCTTAATATTAAAGTTCCCAAAAGGCCCGCTATAACTTTCCATTTTAGGATGACCCGCCAGAAGAATGGCTTGTTCTGACGCAAGCGGCCAAGCCGCTTGAATTCGGTCAGGATTGTCATGATTTCCTGCGATGGCAAAAACGGGTCTCTTACCCGAATCAGAAATATCTTTTAGAGCTTCATAATAGAGCTTTTCTGCCTGAGCTGGCGGATTACTGGTGTCATAAACGTCCCCTGCAACAATAACCACATCTATATTCTGTTCATCACATATTTGACAAAGCTCTTTCAAAAATACCCTTTGTTCTTCAAGACGGCTGAAACCCTCCAGGTGCTTTCCAAGATGCCAGTCAGATGTATGAAGTATTCGCATACCACCACTCCTCATAGTTTACATTTGAACATGTACTTATGCTTGTTATAGTTAAATTCTATAAACTCATTGCCGTGCCCTCTAAATCTCTGTAAATCTTCAATAAAAAACTGGCGGGTATAATGAGACTTATACACCGCCAGTGATTTCTTCATGTTTGATTTATTCGCCTTTTAACTACTCAACCCATTCTGTGATTTTTTCATTTGGTATAAGCAATTTAGATGCATTATGCCCAGTGTAAAGGCCGCTTCTATACAGAACAAGACCATCCTTTGTTCTAAATGCATCTGTCCATTCGGCGTCAATACCTGACATTCTAAAATCATTCACAGATGCAAACTTTCTAACATCATTGATCACATGTGTCCAAGAGTCTTCATTGACAGAAAGTTGATTTTTTAGGTTTAATGTTTCACCCGTTAAAATATTAAATGTTGCGCCCTTCATATCATTTATTGATATGTTCGAAAATACGGGGTGCACCAAATCCAATTTGAAAACAACACTAATTATATCTTGATCTATATATACGATCTCATAATCCTGAACAATTTTCCAATCTATCATTTCGGGTGCATCATATCTGTACCACAGTTCATCAAGCATTGCTAGAGTTTTAACTCTCACGCTTTCATCAACTTCCGGTCCTAATAAGACGGGATATTTCCGACCCAGTCCATCTTGAATTTCTACAAGTTGAACGCTTGAATCACTGAATACCTCATCATAAAAATCTACAAATGGATCAAATAAAGATGAACTTCCATTTTTTGATTGATCAACCATAGCTGAAAATTTCTCTGTCATCATCGCAAGTTCTGAACCTGGATAGAATTGAATGACATCATTGAAACTATCCTGCGCATAGCTTTCTTGTGTATTGGCTAAATAGTAAACATCTCTCAACCAATTTCGCTGGGACTCCACCTCAGACCTAACCATGCTATTCGGGAATGTCTTCAGGTATTTATCATGCTCAACTATGAGTTTTGCAACTTGGTTCATTGAATCTTTGTCATTAACACTTAAACGATCTCTTAGAGTGCTCTCAACAAGTTGAACATAGGTCTTGATGTCTTCTCCGATTTCATTGCCATAGTTTCTAAATAGACGTTCAAAGTCGATAACAGGCACCCATACTCCGTCAACAGATTCAAGCAATAAACCGTTGGCGTATAACGTCTCCACCAAATCGATGAATCCTTGATCTGATGTATTTTCTAGTTTGTCCAATCTAAAAAATTCTTCAAATGTTTCATTCGCTAATTTTTGATAGGCTGGACTAAAGATAGCTGAGTCGGATCGACCTACATAAACCATAACTTGGTTCAAATAGGAAACCAGAGCATGATTTGCAGAATCCACCCCCAAATTGCTAATGTGGTCCATTAAAAAAGCATTAAGCTTAGACGGATCTACATTATCTTCAGCCAGTGCGTCAAACGCCTCTATAACTGCTTTTTCATCTCGAATAACAGGCGTTTTATCAACCGGCTGTTCCACTTCATCAGTTTTTTCTATATCAACTTGTTCAATCTCACTGGGGATATTTTCAGGCACCTGAGTGGTTTGGCACCCTGTCAACATCACAGCGAGAACAAGTAACAAAATCATTTTTTTCATAACGTCCTCCATCGACGTGTTACATTACAGAGCAATTTATAATCATACATATACAGTATAACAGGATGATAAGGGTTTTCAGTGTATAAATTCATTTTAATTAAATTTATCCCGAATTATTCATGCAAACAATAATAAAAATGCAAGTCTTTTGGAATTACAAGTGTTTCCTTTGAGCGTTGGCGTACCCGGTGGGTACGTTAATGATTAAAGGGAATGCTTGTAAACTAAAGGACGCAGCAGGTTTTTATTGATTTGTGTGAATAATCGGGATTATTCACATCTTTACACCCTAATTTCTCACGCAGTTATATTTGAATGCTCTCTCCTGCATCGAAGAAGTAAATAAACGCGCCCTTCACAGGCTTCTCTAACAATCGGTTCAAAGCTTCAGTGTAGAGTTCCACTTGTACTCTGTAGTTTTCTGCAACAGCATCGGTTCCAGATATACCTGTGAAATCGGTTTTGTAATCAAGAATGACAACACCGTCAGATTCTTCAAAGTAACAATCAATAATCCCTTGAATCATAATATCTGTTCCATCCATATTCTTATTTAAAATAAATGGCACCTCTCGGTGAATCTGGTCCGACTTCAGCATACGTACACCAAGTGGTGTATCAAAGAATCTCGAAATATTCGATGTGTTCACAAGCTTTGCATCTTCTTGATCTATAAGATTTTTCATAACCATCTGATTGAGTTGTGCTTTAATGCCATCAGGTGATAGAGCTTCTTTAAGATTAAGATGCTGCATAACAAAGTGATGAAGCGTTCCAATTTCTGCAGAATTCTTCTTTCGCTCTGTATCCATAAATTTGGGTTTTGGGATCAGTGCTGGAATATGTACATTAGCTCCTGCAAGTTCACCCTTTGATGCTCTTTTCATATCAGAAACGGACAATTTAAACGGTAGATTGAGTTTAGCTGCTTCTGGATAACGCCAGCTTAACCTACGATCGATCTCCACTTCCCAATCTTTTATTTGTTCTTCTTCTGATAATGGTGTTGACTCAAGTATTTTATCGTCCTCATCGATTACGATAGGTTTTGCTGCTAGATTAAGACCATACGTCAGAAGCTCATCTTTTCTTAAGACTTGAACATGCCATCTTACCCCACCATTATCTGCGTCACCAAATATAGGCAAGTCGCTCAAATTTCTAATGGCGTCCCCATCTGGATGTCTGCTCAATATTGACGCAATCCAGTCCATATATGATTTTCCGCTTGATAAATTATATATGGAGTCACCTCTGAGCCAACGTTTCGCGTCAGATTCAAGGCGGCCTGTTGTGCCTGTAATTATAAGTCTGTCAACGGCTCTCGTCAGCGCCACATAAAGAATACGCATTTCTTCTGCAAGACTCTCCATCTTAAGCTGACGTTTCATGATCATTTGTGGCAAACTTTCACTGTAATAACGGTTTTCTGGGTCTGTATAGCGCAGTCCAACCCCATAGTTTTTATGCATGAGCACCTTATCATAGGTGTCTCTCAAGTTGAAGTTTTTGCCTGCACCTGCTAGAACTACAATTGGGAATTCAAGCCCTTTTGATTTATGAATACTCATCAGACGCACAACATCTTCACTTTCACCTATGGTCGAAGCTGTTCCCATGTCACCATTTGATGATTTTAGTTTTTCAAAGAATGCAATAAACTCGAAGAGTCCACCAGAACCCAATTTTTCAAACTGCCCAGCTTTGTCGATGAGCAGCCTTAGATTGGCTTGTCGTCCCGTACCACCCGGCATAGCGCCCACATAGTGATAGAAACCAGACTCGGTCATCAGCTTCCATAGGAATTCATCGAGAGGCCAAATTCGTTCACTCCTGACCCATCCGCTGAGCTTTGAGAGGAATGTTACAGCTTTATTTGAAAGGTCATGTTCTTCACTTTCAGCAATACTTTTAAACACTTCAAAAAATGGTTTTTCTTGATCAACCAGTCGTATTTCTATAAGCTCATCAACAGTAAATCCGCCAATTGGAGAACGTAGTACAGTCAGAAGCGGTAAATCCTGATGGCTGTTGTCAATCAATTTAAGAAACGCTAAGAATATTTCAATTTCAAGTGCGTCAAAATAACCGCCTCCCACATCGGAGTAAAGAGGCAAGCCATATTCAGCAAACACATCTCCAAAGACTTGCGACCAGGCTCTTGTTGCTCTTAAAAGTACAACAACATCACGCAGTCGAGCACGTCTTTTTTCGCCAAGTTTCGGATCAAATATTTCTTTGTCAACCAACTGTTGAATCCGCTTTGCCACAGCATGGGCTTCAAGTTCCACCTTTTTCATTTCAAGTAAATCCTGGTCTTCTAAGGTTTCATCTGCCCCTGAATCTATAATCATAAGTTCTAAGGGCTTTCCCTCTACTTCTTCAAATTTAAGTCCAGGATAAAGCTTTGCATCTTTGTCATATGTCATTTCACCAAAGGTCTCTGACATGAGTCTTTCAAAAATATAGTTAATGCCTTCAAGCAACTCTGGTCGACTTCTGAAATTCTTGGCGAGATCTATACGTCTACTGAGGGCCTCTTCTGATTTTTGATAGGTCTTGTACTTTGCAAGGAACAAAGTGGGATCAGCCAGTCTAAACCTATAAATACTTTGCTTTACATCACCAACAAGGAATAGATTGTCGTCTCGTTTAATACGACCAATAATTGTTTCCTGAACGATGTTGGAATCCTGATATTCATCTAGGAATATAAACTCAAATTGTTTTCTATATGCAGCTGCAACCTCATCGTTTTTAAGCACAGCTATCGTGAAGTGCTCCAGGTCATTAAAATCTAAAACGTTCTTTTCACGTTTGGCTTCCATATATTTCGTATTGAACTTTTCAATAACCTGATAGAGAGCATGCATCATCGGTTCAAGCGTAAGCATTTCCTCTGCGTGTCGTGCCTTGTCTTTCCTTCGGATCATGGTTTTGATCGGGTCGACAATTTTCTTTTTCAGCACGTCACGTATAGCTTTGGCTTCTTCAATAAGCTCTGGATTCAGAACTTCTTTTTCAGCTTTTTTTATGGATTTTAATCTTGCAAATTTGACCTCTCCAAGCGTTTCATAAAGAGAGTCAAAACCTTCTGCACATGCAACTTGAAGCACTTTTACAAGCTGTAGATCTGCACTGAATGTTTCAATGTACGGTTGTGGCCCATCTGGCATTTCACAAAGACGTACCCCTTCACGAATGACGTCTTCAGCCATTTCAAGGTCTTGCGCCGCCATACCAAGAAGGCCTTTCATCCACAAGCTTTCATCTATATCCCTTGCTTCATTATAATGCGCCGATTGCTCACCCAACCACGTGAGTGGGTCAGGCTGGCTTTGAATAAAGAAATATAGTTTCATAAGAAGCTCTTTTAAGGCTTCGTCAGAACGATTTGTGCCGTATGACTCCACCAAATTATAAAAAGCTTCACTTTCTTCTTCGTAGGCGTCTTCCATGACTTCGTCTAAGGCTGTTTCAAGCATGAGACTCAACTCTGAGCTGTCACCTATACGAAATGCCGGGTCTAAGTCCACTTCATAAAAATGATGACGCACAACGCCAATACAAAAAGCATGCACAGTCATAATATTAGCGCGGTGAATAAGTCCTATTTGACGACGTAGGAATCCTTCGTTTTCAGAACCCTCAGACACCAGTTTTGTTAATGCGTTCATGATCCTTTCACGCATTTCTCCTGCAGCTGCATTGGTGAAAGTTACTATTAATAATTTATCTATATCGATTAAATCCTCAACAACAAGCTGAATAATACGTTCAACGAGAACTGCGGTCTTTCCAGAGCCTGCTGCTGCTGAAACGAGAAGGTTTGCATTTCGACTGTCTATGGCAGCCTGTTGGTCTGTTGTCCAATTAGGCACTTGGCTCACCTCCTGTATTGTCATCTTTTTGATTCGTTCGAATTTCATCTAAAACTTCATCGTCTTTTTTCTTTTTCATATATCTAAACTTATTGTTTTCAAAGAGTGGATCAAACTGACAGATACCTTTGTACGGACAATAGTCGCAAGACGTAATACCGCTATAACGACAAGGTTCAATTTTCACTTTACCACCAACAATTTCCTGTCCGATTTGTGCCATAAGACTGCGCACATGCTGAATGAGAAGCTTAAAATCTTCCGCTTCCACGGCAGATGAACGAGATGAAATCTCCCCATCTTTTTTGAGTTCAACCGGAATAACATCTGACTTCCCACCTGGTTCAAGGGTTTCATCGATGGCCTGAATCACGTTTACATCTTTTACCGTAAGTCCATCCATGCGAAGCGCCTGTCTTATTTGCGACTCAATTTTGTCAGGATTATATGTATCAGACTCCACCATAGGGTCATCTATTTTGAAGTAGAACATACCGCTTGGACTCAGTGAATCTGCCTTTAAATAATGAGCATTTTGAATAACAGCGTCGAGATAAACCACCAGCTGAATTTGAAGCCCATAAAATACATCTGATAGATGGAATTTACGACTGCCTGACTTATAGTCCACAATTTTAACGTGTTTTTCATCACCATCGTCGTAAACATCAATCCGGTCAATTCGGCCTTCTAAGAATATGGTTTCACCATTTGGAAGTTCAAGGAGTATTGGTGGAACTGAATCAGGACCGCCACCTTCTTTGAAGGCAAGCTCATAAGCTGATGGAGAAAACTTTCCGGACTTGATTTGATCCGCAATCGTCCATGCAGCTCGTCGTCCCACCCGTTTTATCCGTTTCATAAGATACTCGTAACGCTTAGAACTTTCAAAAATATTGTGGCCATAACCAGAAGCCACTTCGTCGATAATGCCATCTATAATACGATCACAATCTTTTCGCTCTAATGATTTCCAGTTGAGTTTTTCTTGGTCTAGCATATGACTAAACTGCTCCACCGATTCATGATAAATCGTACCAAGGTCCGGCAACTGAATTTGATACAGTTTTCTTTCTTCTGGTTTCAGACCATATGACACAAAGTGCGCAAATGGACACTGAACGTATTTTTCAAAGCGACTCACACTGCTCTTAAGTGGCATTCCATAAAGCTTTCCTGCCATGTTCTTTCCTATAGAACTCACCTGATTTTTATGGTCATAACCCGCGAGGACCATGTCATATCTTTCATTCCAATCTGCTTTCGATTGGTACCATGACTCCACTGTGTCCCAGAAAGGTTCTATTTTATGCGTGTCCATAAGAACACGTTTGTTTTCAATTAAAACTTGCAGAGTTGACTCAGGCGTTGCCACACGATTCAGATCAACTGACATATGGGTGATAACATCGGACTCTGTCCTTAGTTTTGGCATGATTTTCTTAATACGTTCCACATAGACAGATGGACGAAGACCTTTACCATCACGGTCACTCGTGGCATAGCTTATGTATAAAAGTTCACTTGGCTTGCTGAGTGTCTGGTATATGGACAGCTGTTCCTCTTCCGAAAGTGTTTGATAATCTGACTTGAACGTCATACCAGACTCTTTTAAAAACACTTTGTCAGAGTCGCTGAGTATTCCACCAGATTCTCCAACCATAGGTAGTTTTCCATCGTTCACTCCCACAACAAATAGAGCCTTAATATCGTGGCTTCGACTACGTTCGAGGTTCCCGACCAAAACGCGGTCTCGTGCAGGTGGTATGATTCCAACTTCTGTTGATGCAAAACCCGTTTCAATTAATTTTATATAATCTTTCAAAGCAATTTTGTCGTCCCCGATCAACTCAACAAGCTGATCTAAGATCTCTAAAGTGGCATTCCAAATTTGAGCTGACTCATTGGCTTCATCAAGAAGACCTTCTTCGAAAAGTGTTTCCGTATACTCCGTTAGTCTTTCGTGAAGGCCTGAGCGTTCCATATGTAAAAAAAGTTCCGTTGAAATTGACTTTATAGTTTTGGCTTTTAATATTTTATTTTTTAAAGGCTCAAGATGGGTCATCCATTCATTTCTGATGGCTTCGATCTCTTCAAGGGTTTCTTCATCACCTCTGGTAAATGGACGCCACCAGTCACCGCGCTTAATGCCATATGCCAGGGCATAGTTTTCTAGAATCTGTGCATTTTCAACACTGACGTTTGTGAGCCCTGTTTTAAGAATTCTAAATGCGTCTTCATACCTGTATCCGTATGCGAAGAATTTTAAAATCCCCATTACATATTGAACAAGAGGGTTGTTCATAATACTTCGTTTTTCATCTAAAAAGAATGGAATATTCATGGATGTAAACGTCCGTTTAATATGCATGGTGTAATCCTGAATATCTGGTGTTACAACCGCAATATCTCGCCATTTAAAGTCATTTTCTCTCGCCAGCTTCACGATTTCTCGCCCAACACGCTCAATTTCCGTATGTCTAGTTTGACATGCCAAAAGTCTAACCGAAGATTGATCATCGTTATAAGTTTTAAATGGATACGCAAACAATTCACGTCCAATATGATCGATCGGTGCGCAAGTCTCTCTGGTTTTCATCATGAAGTTTTCAACTTTAACACCCGACTGCTGTGCAAGGTCATACAGCTTATTAAAAGTACGATTCGTTGAGCTGAACAAATCACGGTCTGTGGTTGTTCTGTCAGGGTCATACGTAAGTCCTATGGTCATATGTGACGCATGTTTCATCAGTTTTTCGAGTATGACAAATTCCTGCATTGTGAATCCGTTGAATCCATCAATCCAGATTTTCATATCTTTTAGGAATGTGGCTTCATCCATTTTTTCAATGAGAAGATCAAGCACGTCCTCGTCATCAAAATAAGACCCTTCCATTTGATCCTGAAAGGCTCTGTATAGTGTGGTTATATCTTCAAGCTTACGTTTTAAAAGGCCATCTTCAAGACCTTCAAACTGTCTTTCCATATGTTCGGTAGAAATTTGCGCACGTTTCATCTCTGCAATAAGGCGGTTGAATGACTCCATAAAGCCACCACGTCCAGCCATACGTCCATACACCTTCAGTTCAGATGCATGTTTCTCGAATATACGACGCAGAAGCATAGTTTTACCCATGTCACTGATTTGAACGCGGTCGGTTGCGCCTGTCTCTTCAAATACTCTATGTGCCAGACGTTTAAAACTAAGCACGTCTAAATGTATATGTCCATGCTGTCCCATTTTCTCCATGAAGTCTGAACTGGCTTCAAGTGAGTACTGTTCAGGGATAAGCAATATTATATTGTCTGTTTTATTCTTTTCATATGCAGTTGCCATTTCTTTTAAAATGCGGTGGCTCTTGCCTGAGCCTGTTCGTCCTACTATAAATCTTAGCAATGGTATCACCTCTGTTAAATTGTACCATACATGTGTTCGTGTTTGGAGTGTCAACTAAGCTTTTTATTAAACGCTTCTTTGACTTGATTCTATTAAAATAATAAGACACCACTACATATCTGTAGGGTGCCTTTAAATCAATTTCATATATTTTGGTTAAACATTCACCCGCAAACCCCGTAGAAAATAACTTGCAACGCCAATTCCGAGGCTCACTGCAAACCACGTCCCAAACATCATCATAGCCATGCTTCTAAAAAATGGTTCGGGAAGCATTTGAATGAGAGTGTCTGTTCTTGGATCAAGAATCCATAAATCATTTGTGAAAAGAAGTTCATGGAACTTGATAAAAGCTTTGCTGAAGTTCGTAAGAGACACAACCATCATGCCACCCGCAAGTATAAGACTCACCATAGCTTGTCGTGATCCGATCTTTACAAGAACATCTGGACGCCCCCGCCAGATACCTATACCAATAGTAAAAAGTACTATTCCAAATAATACACCTTTAATGGTATCAGAGAACGTAAATAGGTTCTTCACATCAATCATATGGTCTTTTTCGCGTTTATTGAATACTTCTCTTTCTTCGCCTCTAATCACGGCCTGCATATCAAGGGTTGGTGCATCATCCTTCATATAATCAATTAGACCTTCTGTGACTGATTGAAGTTCACCTTCTACCATCCCTGTCGCTTCTAGCACATCATTTTCTAAGTAAAGCTTCATGTAAATACTGTCATTATACGCGAAAAAACTGATGCTCAGTGTGAGAATGAGTAGGGATGCAACCACCCCTGCCACCCACTGAGAAATATTAAGTGCGAGTTTCATTAAGTATTGTCCTTCCTTGACGTCGCGCCATCTTGTTTGCATACATACGTTCATCTGCAGTTCTGATGACATCCATGATGTGTTTGCCTTCTTCAAATACGTCACAACCAATGCTGAATTCCATATTGTGCTCAAGTAGATCTGTGTTCCTATTCCATATATCAAGAGCAGTATGAATCCGCTCAACATAAGCTTTGATAGCTACCTCATCACTGTCTTGGAGAACTATTAAGAACTCATCACCACCGAAGCGCACGACAAAGTCACTGCCTCTGGCTTGTGACTGCAAAAGTCCAGCAACTTCGACAAGTACAATATCTCCAATATTGTGTCCATAGTGGTCATTTATATGTTTAAATCGATCAACATCCAGCATAATAAGAGCCATTTCTACATTTCTCTTATCTCTTTTAAAATCTTCTATATAATTGTTGAAATAGTGTCTGTTATAAATGCCTGTAAGTGGATCTGTATTTGCCATCTCCTGCATTTTATCATGGGCATTTTGAAGTTCAATAGTACGCTCTTTTACACGCAATTCCATGTCTTTATAGCTGCTCTCAAGCTCAAATGCCATTTTTTTAATTTCATAGGCCAGAATCTCAATTTCGACACCTCCATTAATCTCCAGGGGTGTTTTAAAGTGACCCTTTCCAATCTCTGATACGGCCTCAGCAATGTGTCGAATAGGCTGTGACAATGTACTCGATATGAAACTACTTATAACAAATAGAACTGTAAATGTGGCGAGTATAAGCCCTGTATATGACTGTAAGTACGCATAAACAGGTGCCATGAAATCATCTGTTGGCTCTGTCGTCATCAAATTAAGACGCAGTCCATTAAGGGATTCAATTTGAAGCGGTGTCCAATAAACCAACTCCTCTTTTAATTTAACAAGACCATTATCAAATCCATTTATTACCTGATCCCCAATATTGTTTTCCATCCAACTTTCATTATGTTCAGCATCCATCATCACAGACGCACCTGTATCTGAGTTATCTGGCCCTCCCCACTCTTTTTGACGAAGACTATGAAGCATATAATAACCATCTTCATCAATAATCGAAGTGTTCTTGTACGGGCTTTCATTGATGCGGCCTCTAATGTCATTCATCATCGACGACACATTTAGATTCATCACCAAGTAGTATCTCACTGTGTTGTTTTTTACCTTTAAGTCCATCGGCGCTACATACCGAATAACAGCTTTATGAGGAACCTCTAAAACATCATTTTCGATATTTAGATCTATCTGAGATACGTAATACTCACCATCAACAAGGTCCTTTGCTTCATTAAAATAATACCGACCCGACTTGTCTTGAAGTCTACTTTCCGGTATAACTGCTTGGTTTGTCCCAACATTATTCACACGAATCAGTTCCATTCCCGATTCGTCGAGCAGCCGGATATGATCATAATAATCATGTGTACTTAGAAACGATACAAAATTAGTCGTTGTATGCTTTATGAATTCATCCATATCAATACCACCATGTGTGGACCAATCAAGCACAGAGAATTCCTTGATGAAATGCATATCCAAGGTTGTTTTTGTGAAAAACGCTTCGATGTCATTTTCAATAGATGAATGATAAGAGCTAATCTTCTCAACTTCAACATCCTCGACAAGTTCTGATGATGACCTGTAACCATACATACCAAATAATATCAGTGGTATTACAGCAACTATAATCAGTGCAATAAAAAATCTAAATTGTATGCCTGTTTGCCGCATAATCCCACTCCTTCATCACAAATGATTCTCCCACTCACTTACTATTCTATATGCCTCTTGCTATGTCCTGCTCAGATGTGTTTTTCATTTAAACATACACAGTTTTAGTGTTCGTTTTTATTATACAACATTATTATCGACAAAACTCTATGCATATTGAATGTCCTTAGTTCACCTATACCATATGGAAACGCAGAGAATCAATCCAAAGATAGATTACAAAGTCAATAATCGTGGTAGAAAATAACTATAGTGAAACTATGTAAGGAGGCTCCATATGAAAACAGTGAAAAAAATGCCTCGCGATCTTTATGAAAACAGATTAAGAGAGCTTCAAATCGAACTGGTAAAGCTTCAAGAATGGGTTGTTAAAGAAGGCCTTAAAGTTGTTGTAATTTTTGAAGGTCGCGATGCGGCAGGCAAAGGAGGAACCATTAAAAGAATCACCCAAAGCCTCAACCCACGTATTTGCCGAGTAACCGCTCTTTCAAAGCCGACTGAAAAAGAAACCACACAGTGGTATTTTCAAAGATATGTACCTCATCTACCTGCAGCTGGTGAAATTGTTCTATTTGACAGAAGCTGGTACAACAGAGCTGGTGTAGAGCGCGTCATGGGTTTCTGTTCTGAGAAGCAATACTGGGAGTTCATGCGTTCAGCACCTGAATTTGAAAATCTGCTGATCCGTTCAGGCATTGTTTTAATAAAGTACTGGTTCTCTGTAAGTGACGAAGAACAAGAGCGCCGTTTTCAGGACCGCATCAACGACCCAACAAAACGTTGGAAGCTCAGCGATATGGATCTTGAAGCGCGTTCAAAATGGGTCGATTATTCAAAAGCGAAAGATATTATGTTCCAATATACGGATACAGAAAAATCACCTTGGTATGTTATAAACTCTGATATTAAAAGAAATGCACGGATTAATTGTATAACACACTTACTCAACCAATTTGACTATAAATACACTGAGCCCCAAAAGCTCAAACTCCCTGAACGTCAAAACGACACAGGTTATGTTCGTCCTCCTATTGGAGACCAAAAGTTTGTTCCTGATGTTGTTACTGAGCTTTTAAAAGAATCGAAGAACGAATCCGAAAAAAAATCTAAAAAGAAGAAATAGATCAAAATATGAAACATTGCAGTTACGGAAGTAAAGAACCCCTAGAATTGTCATTAGACTTTTCTAGGGGTTCTTTATATGTGTGTGTATTGACTATTAAGCTTAAATGTATGCCGTTTCACGAGTGTATCTGACATCATTTGAGAATGCCATGTAAATAAGTGTAATTTGGAAGAACATTGGGATGAGTATTGAACAAATAACCACCCACAGTGGCATGCCAAACGCTTGAAGAACTCTCGCAAGTACCAGTATTCCGAAGAAGAAGTTTACAACCGGAATTAAAAACAGAAGTATCAACCATCCACTTTTACCGATGATGTTTAAGAATAAGATCACTTGTAGTCCAGGTATGAAAGCCAACCAACGATTCTCAGCATCAGCTTTTTCAGCCAATTTATAAATTGTGATGGCTTGAATAACATATGAACCAATTGCAAATGCTAAAAATACGCCCGACGCAAAAATCGCCGCTATAATTCCAATAATATCTGTTTCCATTTCATTTCCTCCATTTGTACTAAGCTTTAACTATCGTAATTGTACATCAACAAGATTAAGGAACCATCAAGCAATTATTAAGAAACTATTATCCTTAAGCTCCGTTTACATAAAAACGCCTCTGAATCTGGGATTCAAAGGCGCTTGTTCATTCAGTTCAATATTAAGTTAAATCAATTACATCAATAATCTATTCGAATGCTGATAATGAGTCTTCCAAGTAATCATTGATGACATCTTGAATTTGAGCGTCTTTCAAGATCATTGAAATCTCAATACGTCTATTTTTTGAATACGCCTCTTCAGTTGTTCCTGAGTCAACAGGACGATACTCTGAATAAGCACTTGCTGTAAAATATTCACCATACTCTTCTTCAAGAGTGCTGTTTGAGCTCATGAGGTAATTAACAACAGAAGCCGCACGGTTGGCTGACAGTTCACGGTTGTAATCACTGCTACCGCGTTCATCTGTATGGCCTTGAATGGCGATTGCATCAATATATACACGAACTTCATCATCTGTTAAAACATTTTCAAAAGCAGCGGCCAATTTATCGAGCACAACCTTACCTTCTTCTTTAACAGTGTAAGAATTCGTATCGAAAACGAAACCTTCATTAATGATGATATTACCTGTGTCTGAGATTCGAACCAAGTCTTTACCATTAATATTACTCGCTTGTAGGCTGTCTTCCATTGATACTTTTACTTTATCTAGTACATCTAGTCTCAGAACTGCGATACCGTGCAACTTATCACGTAAATCACCCAGTTCCTTGTTGCTGTTTGCGATAATCTCTTTTTGATTTTCAATCTCGTCTTCTGAAAGCTTTAGAGCTTGTTGTCCTCGCTCCACTTCTGCTTTTGTTTCATCAACCTTATCTTTCAATAGATCAAGACGATCTTGAGCACTTGTAATTTCAGCCTTTGCTACAGCAAGCTCATTCTTTTTCATATCGAGATCCTTGCTGACAATTATATTGCTCAGGTACGAAATTAGTATTAAAAAGAATAGGATCAGCGCAATGGTTGACATGATATCTGTGAATGCGGGCCAGAAATTATCCTGCTCGACTTCAACAGCACCACGTCGTCTTCTAATTCTCGCCATGGCTTTTCCCTCCTATTTTGTGTTTTCTCGTCCAATAACTTCTAGTGTATTGCTAAGCACTTTATGACCACTCGTTAATTCTTTCGTGCTGTGTTTCATTTGTGAAGAAAAATCATCAAAAGAAACATTCATACGTTGTATATTTGAGCGAAGGTCATGATTGAACTCTGTAAAATCTCTTGTATTTTCAGCAAAAGTTTTTAGACTTGAGTCAAATTGTGCAATAGAGCCATTCAGTGACTCAGCAGTGTTAGCCATTTCAGTTGCCACAGTCCCAAGACGGTAGTTTAGAGCGCTTGTAAGATCTTTTAGGTTCTCTTCAAGCTTGTCTCCAAATTGGTCAAGACCTAAGTCAACAACTGCAGCTGCACCTGAAACTCCACGCTTACGACCTGAGTAGTGATCTAAGTATTCTTCAGCGTGCACGAAAACTTGCTCTTTGGTTCCTTGAATACTAAATGCCATATTCATGAACGTTACGATAATAGAACCACCAATACCACAAAGTGATGTCACAAATGCCACAGACATGCCTTGAAGTGAATTCATAAGACCATCAATAATTGGTGTCATATCATTTACAAGACTGCCCTTTGTTGAAGCAAGCAGTGTTACGATTTCTCCAATGGAAAGCGTCAGGCCATAGAATGTACCCAGTAGACCTAGAGTAACCATCAATGAAACTGAACGTGATGCAATTCGTTCTGCAGTAGCATAACCTTTGAAACCATGTGCCATATGTTTCTCAATAATAACAGGTGTGTTAATATCATCTACATTGTTTTCAACAGCTTTATGGTAGTCATCTACCATTTTATTTAATGCTTTGTTCTCAAATACACCGTTAACACGATTCTCTGGACTGTCCAGATCGTGAATTAAAGATGTGTATTTTCTTCTGATCATAAACGTCAGAATAATAGTCAAAATTAAGATTGTAAAAATTGTTGCAACGATTCCAGTAGCCACTGGATTTAGATTGGTAAATAAATCTAGCATAATACCCTCCTTGATATGATTAATGTTCTTCTCCAACTCATAGTAGCACAGACTCAAATGTCCAATCAATTGATAGAGGTGTTTTGTAAACAAATCATAACTATTTCGTCATGAAATCAACATACAGTAACATTTCGGTGACAAAAAACCACAAAAGAGGCCACTTTATAACACCTGTGACCTCTCAAAATACTATATCTTCACTTTAAAATATTCTACTCAGCAACTTGCTTACTAATTGAAAAGAAGCTCTCTTTTCTCTTTCGACATTTGTTTTGCACGCTCATAAAACTCAATTTGTGATTCCAACTCTGGAAGTCCCTTAGGCGTCCACCGACTGTAAGAACCATCTGGATTTTGAATCCGTGTTTTGACTGTGTCTCTAAAAGTCAGCTCTAAAATAGCTTCAAGTTTTTCTTTTAGTTCTTCCGGACCTATCGGGAATAATATCTCCACACGTCTATCAAGATTACGTGGCATCCAATCTGCACTTGAAAGATAGTATCTCCTAAATCCACCATCATGGAAGTAATATATACGGCTGTGCTCTAGGAATGTCCCAACAATACTTACTATCTTGATATTTTCACTGAGTCCGGGCACACCTGAACGTAAACAGCACACACCTCGAATTATTAGGATGATTTCTACACCTTCGTTAGAAGCTTCATACAACTTATCAATGATCTCTTCGTCAACCAATGAGTTCATTTTTCCAATAATCTTTGCAGGTTGACCTTTTTTTGCAAGATCGATTTCGTTATCAATAGACCTTATAAAGAATTGTCTTAAATTTCCTGGTGCTACAGCAAGCTTCTTCCACTTGGGTTCTTTTGCATATCCCGTTAAAAGATTAAACAATGCTGAAACATCTGCACCAAATGCATCGCGACATGTAAAATATCCTATATCTGTGTAAAGCTTGGCTGTTGAATCATTGTAATTACCTGTCCCAAGATGAACGTAACGCCTAATCCCTTCTTCTTCTTTTCGGATAACCAGAATGGTCTTACAATGAATTTTAAGACCCATAAGACCATAAATCACGTGACATCCAGAGCGTTCAAGGCGTTTAGCCCAAATAATATTGTTTTCCTCGTCAAAACGTGCCTTGAGCTCAACAAGCACAGTGACCTGTTTTCCATTTTCAGCCGCCTCTATCAAAGCTTTGATGATCGGCGACTCTGCACTGACCCTATATAATGTTTGTTTAATCGCAAGAACCTTCGGGTCACGTGCTGCTTGTTTAACAAATGCAACAACAGGGTCAAAGCTTTCATAAGGGTGGTGAATCAAAGAATCTTTATTTCGAATGGCTTCAAATACATCTGTTTCATATCCAATAAAGTCTTCTGCTGCCTGAGGTTCCATTTCCATTGCTCGTAAATCACTAAAAAGCGGATCATATGAAAACTTCATCCACAACGTTGGGTCAATTGGGCCATCAATTTCATAGAGATCACTTTTTCTAAGGTCTAGCTTTTCTTGAAGAAACTTCAGAATCTCCTCATCCATGCCTTTTTCAAATTCCAGACGCACAGGCGCGCCCCATTTTCTTTGTCTAATAGACTTCTCAATTTCAATGAGTAGATCTTCTGCCTCGTCTTCATCAATGGCAAGGTCACCATTTCTCGTTAGTCGAAATGCGTAGACAGACTTCACTTTATGCCCTTTAAACAACTCGTTAATATGGCCTTTAATAACATCTTCAAGCAATATAAAATCGTTCCCGGCTCCAGGAAGCCTTAAGTATCTGTCGATCACAGAGGGAACTTGAAGAACCGCCATTTTAGGTTCACCCTCAACTTCAAGCCACACTGCCAGACTCAAGCTTTTATTTGCGAGGAGCGGAAATGGCCGTCTATTATCAACAGCCATCGGTGTCACAACGGGGAAAATCACTTCGTTGAAATAGTCTTCCAGATACAATTTTTGATCATCCGACATTTTTTTATGAGACAAAAAATGAATACCATTTTTTTTCAGTTGAGGCATCAATGATTTTTTTAGGCAGACATACTGTTGCTCAACCATATCGTGACAGACCTCAGATAGTATTTCTATCTGTTCTTTGGGCTTTAATCCAGCGGCATCTTCCTTGTCATACCCAACAGCAATCTGATCAAGGATACCAGCCATACGCACCATAAAAAACTCATCTAGATTCGAAGCCGTGATCGCTAAAAACTTCAACCGTTCCATTGCACGAATTGATTCATCTTGAGCTTCTTCCAAAACACGATAGTTAAAATCTAGCCATGATACTTCTCGATTAATATATCTCTTAGATCCATTTTTATATTTCATCGTAGCACCTCTTAACTGTAAGCTTGGCTTCAACTCCAAAGATTTGTCGAAACCATCTGGCGGCCCGTTTAAAGTACCATTCTTCAAGGATAAAGTTTTGGCTTGATTCTGCTCTGACTCTAAGTTTCTTTCCTGTTGCACTGATCTCATAATCTCGGAATTTTTGCTTTCTACTGACGTCAAGGGCCTCAGCCAGTTCAAGAATGGCAGCCATTTTCGTAATTTTGATTTGTTGTCCTTTTGATAATGAGTTTTCGATGAATTCTCCCTCATCTGTATCATGCATTGCTTTGTAGCCCGCTTCAGCGATGACAATCATATCTTGTTGTCTAAGTCCAACAATATTAAAACACTTCAGCATATCGTAAACGATCTTCTGATAGTGCGCTGTGCCTTCAAACTCACCTAAGCTGTGTAAAATAGCAGTGACTTGAAGAATCAGCCGATCTTTTTTTCCAAGGCCATGATTCTTTTTGATCTGGTCAAATATTGAAAGTGCTGCTGTCTCCACTGCATTTGAGTGGTTTTGGTCATAATTATACTGCTTCGCCATATAACGACTTGACGCTACAGTATGGTCTCTAAATGAAAGTATCCGTTTCTTATATTCCCCTTCAAGTAAAATACGCCAAGTTAAAATATCTGAGAATTTCACTTGGATGACTGTCATTGTTTTAGCAGTGGTCATATCGAAAATGGTCTTGTATATACAAAGTGCCGGCAGTAAAAGCTCTGCTTCAGAGAGTCTAATATTATACTCGAAAGCCAATTGTTCAGCCGTTTCATGTTTAACTTGGTTGTATTTTTTCATGAAATCGTCCCTGTTTATAAAACCAAGCTCCTTCTCGGGATTTATATGAAATATCTCTGTCAAAAGTTCTGTCTGTTTACCTGCAACAATGAAATTATCAATGCCATCGTGTGGCAATTTTCTCTTAAAAAGCTGCAGAGGGTTTCTGAGATACTCTTCCATAAACACATAAAAATCTGAGGCCTCTCGATACTCATCACCAAGGGATTCTCTCAGTTTCAAAGTCCCAAGTGGGATGTTCTGTGTGTGAACAATATGCTTGGAATCATAGTAAGTTGCACCGATGCTCCCTGTTCCAATATATGAAATAACTGCATTTTTATTTTTCAATAATTCGTGACTCTCAACATGCTGAAGAATATGATCATAAAATTGTCTTTTTTCTTCAGCATCTTCAATAATTTCCACGTCGAGGTCTGTCTTTATCTTAATTTGATCAAGAATATAATACCTATTAATGGCATCACGCAGTGCTGTTGTTGCAAAGATATGAATCTCATGGATACCGAATCCTTCGGCCAATCTTTTGAAATCATTGATTCTGTCGCATAGTGCTTCAATCGACTCATATTGTAATCTCCCAGTTGTGAATGTCTGATGTCCGAGATCAGATGGCGTTTCCACAAACTCGAGCTCTTTAATTTCGTCTTTTGAAAGCTCGGATATTTTAAACTGCAGTACTCTTGATCCAATATATGCTATGGCTGCTGTGAGTTGACTCATCTGACTCCTCCGCTCTTTTTAATGGAATTCTAATGTTGATTACAGGTATATTTAATCGTAGAGGCGTAAATTATAATCAGAACCAATACAAGGAGGTTATTAAAATGTTTGAACTTTTATTTGCGTTTCTCATACTATTTGTTGTTCTTAAAGTGATGTTGTCACTGGGCATTGGGCTTATTAAAATCATTATAGGTCTGGTCGGATTTGTCATTGTCATTGCCATTCTACCGTTGTCGATAGCGCTTATCGTCCCTATAGCAGTTGTTTTCCTCATTGGTGCAGGCGTAATCGCTGTATTAAAAGCTATTCTACACTGATAATCGTCATCCCTTTACAGGCACTACATCTATGTACTTCTTTTCATACAACACATTCTTTGGTAGGATGTAAGGAAGGAGGTACGCATTATGGCTAGACCTACAAAACCACGTCGTATTTGTCAGATGCCAGAATACAGGGAGTTTCACCCTACTGGACAATCATCAACAAAGACGACCGGTGCTTCTATTCATATGACGCTTGAGGAACTTGAAACACTCAGACTTATGGATCTAGAAGACCACACACAACACGAAGGTGCAGACATTATGGGTGTCAGCCGGTCCACTTTCCAAAGATTATATAATGATGCTCGGAAAAAAGTGGCTCAAACCCTTATTGAAGGGAATCCTTTAAGTATTGAGGGTGGGCATTATGAGCTCTGCGAATTTGTCGAAACATCACCCTGTCCAAGGTGTTCAAAACGCAGTCAACATAGGTCTCGTAGAGAGAAATAGTAATTTGATTGGTCTTTGTAATTAATGCCCAATTTCATTCTTATTATTCATACGAGGACTGTAACATAGCGAAATAAAAAAGGTGTATCATGTGAATTAAGTTCACATGATACACCTTTTTAGATTTTTGCTAATTTGAGTGAATACTCTCGGTTTAGTATGGGAATCTATCTTTTAAACGACCTCGCACACTATCCATTAGTTCAACAAACTGTGCTTGTTCTTCTGCATTTAAAACACTTAAAACATCTGTAAAAACGCGTTCGTGAAGAACTTCTTTTCTCTCAAGCATAACTTCGCCCATTTCAGTTGGCATAAGTCGGAATGAACGTTTGTCTTCCTCTTTCTTAACACGCGTCATGAGACCCTTCTTTTCAAGGCGATCAAGTGCACTTGTAAGCGTACTTCCCGGCACGTCAAGATGCGCGCTGACTTCCTTTAGTGAAATACCAGGATTATAGTACATATGTAAGATAATCTCTCTCTCAATATCTGAAAGCCTATACTCATCTTTGTCGAACCTTTTATAATGCTTCTTTACGAAATTAGTCATTTCGTAAGCCAATTCGTTTAGTCTCTTTGCGTGCGTCATGTTGTTACCCCCAGTATTTTTTTCACACTATTATATATCCCAGCCGTTAAACGATAATCAAACTAAGATCATTGATTACTAGAACTATGTTAAATTTTGTAATGTTATTTTATTTCATTCTAACACTATTTTCAAGTAAACTTAACAATTCTTTGTAAATAACTTTTACCAACGAATAAATTATTACCATTTTAGTTTTGATATAATACGAAATAAGAGTATCTACGAAGGAGGAACTTATGGAACTCAGAAATGAAGACGGTCTATATTATAATGAATTTATTGAGGCGTATCATAAAATACGACATACATTCCCAAAAGCTGCACTCACAGCTGATGTCATGTTTTTTCATATAAAAGACGACGAAATCGAGCTTCTTATGATAAAAAGGAAAAACCACCCCTATATTGGTTCGTGGGCATTACCAGGTGGGTTCTTTGACCCAAATGAAGATGAGTCCCTCGAAGCATGCGCCTCAAGAGAACTACTTGAGGAAACAGGTGTACAATCTTTGTACCTTGATTGTATCGGCCAGTGGAGTCATAAAGAAAGAGATGACCGTGATCGCATTGTCACAGCTGCTTTTATAAGCGTTATACCTCAAGATATTTATAGTCATTTGAAAGTTCAGGCAGCAGATGATGCCGATGATGCCCTATGGTTTAAGCTGAACTGGTCAAATTTAAGCAGTCATGTTGAGAAAAGAACTGCGTTTGATGTAATACGAACGTCCCAGATACAAATTGAACTGAAAAGTTCAACGGAACAAGCCTTCCAAACCATTGAGTTGATAGAAGAGCGTTCTAGACTGAAATCTTCCAGAAAACTTGCTGTTCATAATCAAGGCAACATCGCATTTGACCATGGTGAAATGATATTCACAGCTTTATTGCATCTAAAAAAAGGGTGGATCGATGAAGGTCTTGTTTATCATAGTTTGCCTGAGTCTTTTGATATAAATACGTTCCAAACTCAGCTTCGCATATTTGTTCAAAACGAAGATTTCGTTCTCAGAGCTATTGATAAATCTATTGAAATGAATCATATCGTTGAAGTATCAAAGGGTTTATGGAGCTTCAATCCAGAGGCGTTTCTAAAACCACTCTAGTCATGAGACTTATTGGAACCAATGACTATGATCTTTTTCCAAATAATTTGAATTTCTTTTTTTCCACCTTATGAATGCCACGCGTTTTAATATTCGAGCTATACGCCAGTATACTTTGTACTTCATTTAAGTCTGCCTCAGAAATTTGAACTGAAATACCACAACTTTGACTAAATTGTCTGGGTGTTGGCACAATCTGATATTCTATATCTGCAGCTTTTAATCGTTTTTCCATCGCGAGCCCATCAGTATGAGTTGGAAATACGATATACATTAATTCATCAATTGGATTATTCATTGGATCACCCATCTTTATTTTTTTAATTTATACTCAATTATCGAGTTGCTTTTAATGAGGCGTTTGTCCTAACAGTATACCAAATATTTTAGATTTGTATGATATGACCCTCACAGATTTAATTATTGATTGACGTTGCAAAGACGATCTGTCGTTATAATGAATCGATATTTTTAAATTTTTTGTAGTTCAGTTCCCTTTTTGGAGGCGATATAGATGAAGAAACATTACCATCCTATAGATTCAAACGTTTGGCAAGGTCGCATTGACAGTCATGAAGATTTTGATGCTTTCCGTTGGCATCAGTGGATTAAACCAATTGACCTACTCGATGAAACAACACCGCCGTTCGATGGTACACTCGGCCTTTGTTTTATCGGTTTCTGCTGTGATGACGGTGTAACAAGAAACAAGGGGCGTGCCGGTGCCGCAAAAGGCCCTAGAAGTATACGAAAAGAACTCTCAAATTTGCCATGCCAGTTCAGTTCGGATTTAAAGATTTATGACGGTGGCAATATTTACTGTGAGGATATAACCCTTGAAGAAGGACAGGACATTCTTGCAAGTCTTGTGAAGCGGATACTTGATCTAAATTTATATCCTGTGGTTTTAGGCGGCGGTCATGAAATCGCATTTGGTCACTATAACGGACTTTTAAAACACTACCAGATGCTAAGTAATCCTTCAGTCGTTAAAGCCCATAAAATTGGAATTGTTAATTTCGATGCTCATTTTGATCTCCGCCCTTATCCAAACGGTGGAAGTTCAGGCACTATGTTTAGACAAATAGC
>Ga0070724_10000406_pt1 | contig 32394 bp, 25 predicted proteins | sample tdDd001_FD_67278 | JGI IMG/M metagenome (GOLD analysis project Ga0070724, IMG submission 67278) | Marine sediment microbial communities from the Atlantic coast under amendment with organic carbon and nitrate - tdDd00.1 | ecosystem: Environmental > Aquatic > Marine > Coastal > Sediment | place... | reverse complement strand
GTAATACTTGCAGAGTGGGATAAATACAAAGGCATCCAGCAACCATTAAAAGAAGATCTTTTTAAAGTGCTTTACAACAAACTGATCCAGTTTATCTACAAACTTTATTTTGCACTGCCTTTTATGATCTTTATGGTTGCATTTGAGATAACCTCTCGTACTGGACCGGCTGTCTTTAAGTTTGTCCTTTTATACGTGGTGCTTGTATTTGTAATTGTCGCGGTACATGTGTTAATGATCTACAGTGGAACAATAATTCTAAAATTAAGGCTGTCGCCTTTAACTTTCTTTAGGAAATGTCTGCCCTTGATTAGGGTTGCTGGATGGACCATCAATAGCAGGGAAACAGAACCAATTACTATACAAACAGCAACAAATAAATTGGGCGTTCCCGATAGTATTGCAAAAAAAGTTGTCTTAGGGGGTACAACCCTTAATATGGATGGAACAGCAATCATGCAAACCATCGCAATATTGCTGACGGCTGGTATTTATGGGATTACATTTGATGCATTTAGCCTTTGGATGTTAGCTTTTATTCTAATTATAATTGCTATGGTTACAACGGCTGGAACGCTCACAGGCATGTTCACACTAGGTATTGTCTTCCATGTGTTCGGCGTACCACTTGAAATGTTGGCTATTATTATTTCTATTAGCCATGTTGTAAGTGTAGCAGTAACGCCAGTAAACATATTAGGGGATTTGGTTGTAGCAATGATTGTTGCTGATGACTTTGATCGGCTGCACAGAGATATTTATAACAAGTAAAAATGCATTAATTAAGTCAGTTTGCAAGTTGGGTATCGTATTCTTGCAAACTGGCTTTTTTCATGCAAAAATAGTTAAAAGTATGCATTGTACGGTAAAATCGAACAAATAATTACCGAAAGCCATGATTTTACTTGCTTTTACGAAGGTTGATTTGCAAAACGCGCCTAAAAGATACACAATGTTCGTGTTTTTCCTCGGATTGTACCTACAAAAAAACATTGAAAACCCCTTGTAAATTGCATGAAATAGAACTATAATATTCATATAGAGAAAAATTGTATACGATTATTCAAAAATGGAGGTATGGAGATGGACAAGAATGTACAGAACAACTACGTTAAGGTAGGCGCTTGCAAGAGATGTGAAGAAGAGAAGAAAGTAAATCGTTTTGGTCTTTGTAAAACTTGTAATCAAGAAGTAGATCGCGAATATGCTATGCTATACGGTTTCAAAACAATGGAATACTAATATTTACCAAAGGATGAAAACCAATGGATAGTCATCAAACATGAACGACGTTACCCCAATAAATTAGGTAACGTCGTTTTCGCGTTTATTTTTAATACATATCTTTAAAATCCTTACTCCTTTATATGAATTTATCTACTCATAATTTGAAATATTTCATAAAAATTAGGAAAGTAGCCAACATACCTTGTCCGAACCTGAGTCTAAGTCTATAATGTGTATAGAAATAGATCATAAGCTCAAATGCTTTTAATAAATTTGGATTTAAATCGAGTTAATATTGAAAGGGTTGTAAATATGGATGTAAAAAGAGAATCAACTGGCTTGCAACTTGAAGGTCAGGATATTGAACGTATTACTATAAAAAACTCAAATGGAATGAGTCTGTCCCTCTTGTCGGTTGGATGTGTTATTGAATCACTCTTTGTACCAGATCAAGATGGAAAACTTGAAAATATAGTTCACAATTATGAAAAAGTGGAGACTTATATTGAGAATCCCGACTACTTCGGTGCGGTCGTGGGTCGTTCTGCAGGGCGTATATCAGGTGGACAGTTTACTTTTGAAGAAACAACATACACTTTGGAGCAGAATGAAAATGAAAACAACTTACACTCTGGTGCTGTTGGCTTCCATAACCGGAACTGGAAAGTTAACGTAAATGCAGGAGAGGATAAAGTCACAGTTGTGTTTTCGCTTGTAGATGAAGATGGTATGGGTGGATTTCCGGGGAATGTCGAAATGAAAGTTTCTTATACACTAGACGAAGATAATTGTTTAGAGCTTCTATATGAAGGCATCACGGACAAGGCAACAATCATAAACATGACCAACCACACATACTTTAACTTAAGTGGAGATATGAATAGGCAAATATATAACCATAGACTTAGACTTGATGCGCAACAGTTTGCACCTATCCAGGAGAATAAATGTCCTGTGGGACTACTTGCAGGTGTGGATGGAACGGCATTTGATTTCAGAGATGAAAAAAGTTTAGGACAAGATATTGGTGCCAACGAAACACAGATTAAAAGAGCAGGCGGATTTGATCATCCATTTGTGTTAGAGAAATCAGATGTTCCACAAGCTTATTTGGTTCATCCATTATCAGGACGTACATTAAGTGTTTGGACAGACCAAGAAGCTATTGTTCTGTATTCAGGAAACCATTTAGACCATAAGGCTATTTGTTTAGAAACGCAAAATCTTCCAGATGCAGTGAATAAAAAGGGCTTTGACTTTGACTTTATTACGCCAGAGAACCCATATAAAGCATGTACGAGATTCCAGTTTGGACTTGTTAAGTAAGGTTCAAATCATAAAACATATAAGAATATTATTAGTCCACAGGTTAAAATTCTAATCTGTGGATTTTTTATGTACAAGGCAAAAGTTATACAAAAAAAGAGCTGCAAAGCAGCTCTTTTAATAAGAATCAACATTTAGATTATAGGTGATACTTTTTAAGTTCAGTTTTTAGGTTTACAGATAGTTTTTCAAGTTCCACAATGTAATCTGCGAAATCTTGTAACTGGTGTGTAAACTGCTGAACATTGGCACTCATTTCCTGGCTAGATGCAGAGTTTTCTTCTGCGATAGCTGCTAATGTGTGCATGTTTTCGAAAACTTCACTAACCTTTTGTGTTTCGCTTTGAAGTCTTAGTGAAAGTTCAACAATACCTTCTGCAACATCTGAAATTTGGTCTGTTGCAGCGCGGTTGTTCTCAGCAACTGTATGCAGTTTCTGGTTTCCTTCTTCAAGGGCAACAAACTGGTCAGCAACTTCAGTAACCATTCTATTCACTTCTTCAGTAAATAAGTTCAGGTTAGAGTTGATCGTATTTACAGCGTCTTTTGAGTCTTCAGCGAGTTTTCTTACTTCTTCAGCAACAACTGCAAAACCACGACCATGTTCACCTGCACGTGCAGCCTCAATGGATGCATTCAGTGCTAATAGGTTTGTTTGCTCTGCAATCGATTCTACAGTAGAAACGATGGTGATAATATCTTGAACCTTAGTCGATAGGTCTTGACCAAGATCGTTAACGCCTGCAAATTTTTCACGGATATCATTTAAGTTTACTGCAACTTCTTGAAGTTCTTTGAAAGATTCTTCAATATTGTTAACTGCAGATTCTAAACTGTCTTTTCTTTCAATTTCTTCTTCAGATAAAGAGTTTAGAGTTTCAATATTACCGCTAAGGATGCTAACTGACTTTTCGGTTTCAGTAGCCTGGTGAATAGCACCTTCGGCAACTTCTTGAACATTCGTAGAAATGATATCTGAAACCTCAGTCATACTTTCGGAAACATCTTTAAATTTTTGGTTGAAGTTGTGAATATCATCAACGCCACCTTTAAAGAGGATAAAATCTTCTCTAAGTGTATCTTTCACACTATTAATATGGTCAAAGATTTCTTCGTATTTATCACCTGTAGAGATAACGGTATCACTGTCAAACTTAAGTTGCTTCATTTGGTCTAACTCGTCAATGGTTGCTAGGGTTGGTGACCAAACTATACGAGCAGTCGCAATACCAATACCCAGTGTTACAGCACCAGAAATACCACCAATCAACCAATCGCCAGTGCTAAAACCAGTAACGAGGGTTGCAGCAAGAGCTGGAGGAAAAGCAATCTTAGCAGGGATGTAACGCATAAATCCAAGAGATAAGATTTTTGTAGTGTTGTATTTTTTATAAACTTTTGTACCTTTTTCAACTTTAATGATCATAACCATTTGGTGACGACCATCAGAAAGAACGGACTTATCGATGACTTCAACATCCATCTTTTCGTTGAAGTACTCAGCTGAACCTTCTAAAAGACCATGCAGATAATCGAACAGACCTCTTGAAGACTGGTATGTCAGCTTAAAGGTAGTGTTATCGATTTCTTCAGGAATCAGTCTAGGTGGTTTTGCACCTTTTATCATTTTTGTCAGTTGGGCATGGACACTATCCATCATCATTAGAAATGCTTTTAAGCTCGATCTTTCAAAGAATGATGGGAACCATTTATTAAAGCTGATTACGTTATTCTTGCCCAGTGTTCTCCAAACTTGTTCGCTTGAAACGCCGACTTGAGTGCCTACATTATTCATTACTTTGAATATTGTTTGATCATCAATATCGTCAAGAGGGGAGATCATTTTATCAGCTGACCAACCTACAGATGACATGGCTTCTACCTTAACATTTTGTCCCCATACGTTTTCGATGGTATTTAACCATATCGCTACTACGGAACCTTTCATAAAAACCCTCCTCGTAAAATATACTCTATTAGTGATAGTATAGCAGAAGAATCGCTAGAATTGCACATTTATACGTTAAATTTTCATTTTGAATTACTTTATATAAAGATGTTTCCACAATTCAGTTTAATAAATACCCAATATGACAAGGGTTTACCCAATCGAGCTAAGATAATGTACTTATTCAATATAAAACATTTAGGGGATACGATATTGGAAGTTGGGCTCTTAAAGTTAGTTAAGTAGGCCGTATTTCCAGGGTCTTTTAGTCCACATAGTGCTTTAGCTTACTTGAATTAAACTAAAAAAAGCCTGATACCACACTGGTATCAGGCTTCGCTCGTTTAATTATTTAGATTCAATGTATGTTTCATATTCGTTACGAATAGATTCAATTACATTGTGTACCGTAGAGATTTCTGTTAACTTTGATGCATTTTGACCTACAAAGACAAGGCCGTTTTCTGTGTCACCTTCAACCGATGCAACAAGTGCGTCTGTAATACAGTATGGCGTTGTTGCTGGGTTACATCCTTTAAGGCAAAGGTAACATCTAGTAACTTTGTGAGCTCCTTCTTTAGCAAGTTCAGTAAACTTGTTTTTAACAGCACGACCAGGTAGGCCTACTGGGCTTACAATAATCTCAATGTCATCTTCTGTCGCGTCAATATAAGCTTGTTTGAAAGCATCAGAAGCATCACATTCTTCTGTTGTAACAAAACGTGTAGCCATTTGCACGCCTGCAGCTCCAGCTTCCATCATTTCTGCCATGTCAGCACCTGAGAAAACACCGCCCGCTGCAATAACTGCAACTTTTCTGTCGTATTTTTCTTCAAATGGCTTTAGGGCTTCAACAACTTCTGTAACAAGGTCTTTAAGGTTAGGCCAGTTGCCATCTTTTAAGTCGTCTGGGTGGAAACCAAGGTGACCACCAGCAAGAGGACCTTCAACAATCACTGCATCTGGAAGGTAGTCATACTTTCTGTCCCAAATTTTTGCGATTGTCGCAGCAGCTTTACCTGAAGAAACAATTGGAGCAATTTTTGTTGAAGTACCTTTAACAAGACTTGGTAAAGTTTTAGGGAGTCCAGCACCAGAAATAACTAGATCCACTTTTTCTTTAACAGCAGCCATAACTAGATCTGTATAGTTTTTAGAAGCAGCTAAGAAGTTGACACCGATTGCACCATTTGGAGCCAATTCACGCGCTTTTCTAATTTCTTTGATTAAACCCTGCACATTGGCAGCGTTGTTATCTGTTCTAAAGTTTTCTTCTTGATATCCTGGCTGAGCACCAGAAATAATACCAATACCACCTTCGTTAGCAACTGCTGCTGCTAGCTTTGACATGGAAACGCCGATTCCCATTCCCCCTTGAATAATTGGGAGTTTGACTTCCAAGTCACGGATTTTTAGTGTAGGAAACATTCTATTCACACTCCTGACTATGTCTCATAATTGAGTTGTTAGCACGATTAATTCAATTCTATTCAACATTGTATATCAAAGTAGAAGTACAAGTCAACACTAGATATTAACACCAGATACTAAAAAATCAACATAACTTGAAATTTAATGATGATATGATAAAATGACCTTGGATGGTATCCTTGGGGAGCCATACCATGTGCTGAAACAAATGTAATTTTGAAAATCCCATATGCTTTGACATGACAGAGTCATGTCTTATTCTGCTCGGAGCCTATGGACAGAGACAGACCCATGACGACGAAAGTCGTCTACTTCTGAATGCCTGCCCTGTTGCAGGTTTTTGTTATGTATGGGAGGGATTAAAATGAGGATTGGCTTTATCGGAGCTGGAAAAGTCGGAAATGCTTTTGGTGCTTATTTGAAACAACATGGCGCAACACTTTCTGGTTATTACAGCATTCATTCTGAGTCGGCCGAAAAAGCTGCAAGCCTGACTAAAAGCGGGTATTACAGCCAGATGCTCGAGCTGGTTGAAGCAAGTGACATGGTCTTTGTGACAACGCCGGATTCTGTTATAGAACAGGTGGCATGTGACCTTGCAAAACGAGTACGAGAAATGGATTCAAAAAGTCCGAGTGACTTTATGAACCAAAAGACATTTGTTCATATGAGCGGTGCACATTCTAGTGCGCGTTTAGAGGTGTTACAGCAATTTGGTGCTGAAATAGGTTCACTTCATCCAATACAATCTATAGCAGATGTAGAGACGGCGGTGAATCAGTTACAGACCACTGTATTTTCAATAGAAGGTACAGAAGGTGCGGTGATGCTGTTAAGTGGTCTTATGAAACAAATGAACAACACGTATTTTACTATTAAAAGTGAGCAGAAAACCTTATACCATATGGCGGCTTGTACGGTTTCGAATTATTTAGTAACTCTAGTGGATGCTGGACTTGCTATGTACGAAGCGATTGGTATTGACAGAGAAGTCGGTTATAAGGCACTATATCCTTTAATACGTGGAACAGTTGAAAATCTAAAGCACATGGATACCAAGGAAGCCCTTACGGGACCCATCGCACGTGGTGATATAAACACGGTGAAAGCACATCTAGATGCAGTATCAGATGAAAAAATTGAAGCATTCTATCGTTATCTTGGACAGGCAACTGTGGAGATGGCAAGAGAAAAATCTGGTACAGATCAAGAAAAGCTAGGGAAACTGGAAGAGTTGTTAAATGATGAGGTGAAATCATGAACAAGGGCAAATTTACGGTATCTTCTTTTATTGAATCAAAAGAAAAGGGTACAAAAATCTCAATGTTGACTGCATATGATTATTCTACTGCAAAGCTTCTAGATGAAGCGGGTGTAGATACGATCTTAGTTGGCGATTCATTAGGTATGGTTATGTTAGGGTATGAAGATACACTGAGTGTAACAATGGATGACATGATACACCACACTAAAGCAGTGGCACGTGGTACTAAAAATGCATTTGTAATTGGCGATATGCCATTTATGTCTTATCATGTGACTGTTGAAGATGCAGTGCGTAATGCTGGACGTTTTATTAAAGAAGCAAGGGCTGATGCAATTAAACTTGAAGGTGGCGAAGATGTTGTAGACAAAATTAGAGCCATTGTAAAAGCACAGATTCCTGTTGTAGGGCATTTAGGTCTTACACCACAGTCTGTAAACATGTTTGGTGGCTTTAAAGTTCAGGGCAAAAGTGAAGCGCAGGCTAAAAAGCTGATTGATGAAGCACTACTTTTACAAGAAGCAGGGTGTTGTGCGATCGTGTTAGAATGTGTGCCAGCCAAACTGGCTAAGATTGTTAGCGAAAAACTTGTCATTCCTACGATTGGAATTGGTGCAGGTGCAGATTGTGATGGTCAGGTTCTTGTTATTCAAGATATGTTAGGTATGTACTCAGATTTTGTACCGAAATTTGTTAAGAAATTTGCTGATGTAGGTTCTCTTATGAAGGAAGCTGTTGAGAACTATAAAAAAGAAGTTCAAGAACAAACTTTCCCAGAAGACAAACATACATTTAAAATAAAAGACGAAGTATTAGATAAGTTATATTAATGCATAAATGATGATTCAAACAGATTCAGGAGGCCCTTTATGGAGCTATATACAAGTGGCAAGGCACTTAGAGATCTTCTTAAAAGTTTAAAAAAGCAAGGTAAAAGTGTTGGTTTTGTCCCAACTATGGGATTTCTTCACCAAGGCCATAAGTCTCTTATGGAAAGAGGCAGAAGAGAAAATGATATTCTTGTAGCGAGTGTCTTTGTAAATCCAACTCAGTTTGGACCAGGTGAAGACCTAGAAGCTTATCCAAGAGACATTGAGAGAGACAAAGAAATCATGGAAGACGCTGGAGTGGACTATGTGTTTTTCCCAACGGTAGATGAAATGTATCCTTCAGGTTATAACACGTATGTGGATGTAGAAGGACCACTAACTACTGGTATGGAAGGCGCAAGCCGTGCAGGTCATTTCCGTGGTGTTGCAACGGTTGTCTCTAAACTCTTTAACCTATGTGTCCCAGATAGAGCTTACTTTGGGATGAAAGATGCTCAACAAGTATCGGTTATTCAACGTATGGTTGAAGATATGAATATTGACACTGAAGTGATCCCTTGTCCAATCGTTCGCGAAGATGATGGTTTAGCCTTAAGTTCTAGAAACACATACTTAGACGAACAAGAAAGAAAAGATGCCCTTGTATTGTCACGTTCTTTGGGACGTGCTCGTGAAATGTTAGATGAAGGTGTACGCGATGCACATTTGATTCATGACGAAATGAAACAAATGATTGACGAGATCGAGTATGCTAAAATAGACTATATTCAGATTGTAAATGCAAGAACACTCGAACCCCTACATTTGGTTTCGGGAGATGTTCTAATTGCTCTAGCCGTATGGGTGGGCAAACCGAAACTACTAGACAACATCAGGTTGGAGGTTGAATAAATGTTAGTAAATATGTTTAAAGGTAAAATTCATAGAGCTGTCATTACAGAAGCAAATTTAAATTATGTAGGTTCTATTACAATCGATAAAACCCTAATGGACGCAGCAGGTATTCTGCCTGGGGAACGTGTTCAAATAGTTGACAATAACAACGGATCAAGACTTGAAACTTACGTAATTGAAGGTGAAGCTGATAGTGGTGTAATTTGTTTAAATGGTGCAGCTGCTAGAATGGTTCAACCTGGCGATGTTTGCATTATTATTGCATACTGCTGGATCGAGCAAGAAAAAGCTCTAGATTTTGAGCCTAAAGTAGTGTTTTGTGATGAAGACAACAAAATTGTTGAACTTGCTTCATCTGAAACACATGGTGACATTAAGTAATTTCAATTGTTTGTTTAACACCCAGTTCTCTTGGACTGGGTGTTTTTTTATGTATCATAGGGTATAAAGTAAGGAAGGGTGGACATTATTGATACGGGTTGAGGTGAACATATGATAAAGTATCCTATTAGAAAAAAACTAATACTTGTTATAGCAGGCCTTGTAATACTAACCAATTTGATCACTGCATATTTTTCATATGTTGTTGCAAAAGAAGAGTTAACAGCATCTGGCGAATTACAAATGAAAAATGGCGTGAAAATGATTCAAGAAACCATAAAAATTGCCAAGATTAACATTGAAAATGGTGAAGTGACATTAGATGAAGCACAAGAATCAATCAAACGTTATTTGTTAGGGCCCAAAGACGAGTTTGGCAATAGACCTATAAATAGGAATATAGATTTGGGTGTTAATGGCTATTTTTTTATTCTCGATCCTGATGCTAACGAAATTGCCCATCCTACATTAGAAGGGCAAAACACATGGAATACCTTAGACATGAGTGGAGAGGACTTTTATGTAGCCCGTGAAATAATATATAAAGCCTTAGATGATGGGGGATATACGTATTACTACTGGAAACTCCCTTATAGTGAAGATGTTGCAGAAAAAGTAGCATATGCTGAATACGACGAAGAATGGAATTGGGTCATTGTTTCATCCATATACATGGAAGATTTCTATAAAGGTGCAAACCGCATATTTGAAATTATGTTACTTGTAAATGTGTGTGTGTTTATATTGGTATCTGTTGTGACTTACATCTTTTCAAAACACATTTCGCAACCTTTATCAAAAATTACACAAGCTGTACATGAAGTGGCTGAAGGCAATGTTAACATTCCTGAACTTAGAATTTCAAATAATGATGAAACAGGTGAGTTGTATAAGAGTTTTCGTTTGATGGTGGACAATCTGAAAGCTGAAATGCAGAGGAACGAAGAATACCAAAATCAGTTGTCCAGATTAAATGTGGAGTTAGAAGAAATCGTTGAAGACCGTACCCTTGAGTTACAGAGTAAAAATGACATACTGAGAAAAACACTAAAAGACAAAGAAGCAACCACAGGCCGGTTAGAAAAGTTAAATCTAGATTTAGAAGAAGCGCTTATAGAACTTCAAAGTACTCAAGATGAGTTGGTAGAATCTAAGAAAATGAGTTCTTTAGCAGGACTGGTTACTGGTGTTGCACATGAGTTAAATACACCTTTAGGTATTGTTATAACAACCATGTCATACATTAAAAGTTTACATGAGAAACTCAACAAACAGTTTGAAGAACGTTCACTTGGACTTTCAAACATGAAGTCGTATTTGGAAGGTATTGACGACAGCGTGGAAATAATTGAAGAGAATTTAAATAGAACCGTTCAAATGGTAGATGTTTTTAAGCAGATTTCAGTGGATCAACAAATCATGAGTAGAGAAAAAATTGATGTGTCTGGTTGGGTTGAGAACACAGTACATTTGATGCAGCAAGAGTTTAAAAAAAGTTCTGTTAAGATTAAACTTGATATTGAATCAACGCCTGCAATTACCACTTATCCAGCAGCTTTAGACAATGTTGTGGTGCAACTTATTCGAAATGCAATGTATCATGCATATGAACCAGATGTATCTGGGTGTATTCAGGTACGTATTCATGGGGATGAACATCTCGCTACGGTAGTAATTGAAGACGATGGCTGTGGCATTCCACCGGACGAACTCATCCATATTTTCGATCCGTTTTTTACTACAAATAGGGGTGCGGGTAGAAGCGGGCTGGGTTTGCACATTGCGTATAATATGGTGACCAGCAAACTTGCTGGCAAAATTACAGCGGATTCTATTGTAGGTGAAGGGACAAAAGTAGTATTAAAGATCCCAGATTTAAATGTAAACTAAGTTAAAATGAAGGACTTGTGTCTAATTGGATATGAGTCCTTTTTTTTGTTACATAAGATAAACTTGGATAGTATGATGACCTGTAAACGCATGCTCTAGTTGATAAAGTATAAAATTTTTTTAATACCCTGCCTAAAAGTATGGAAAATCTCTATTGTACTTAAGGCAAATGCGGGTATAATAAATAATGAGTAAGTACTCACTCATTTCTTTTAAGTCTAATGTGGATGAACTTAGAAGTAATGGCTGAGACATTAGGAGGCTTTCATATGTCAAAACAAACAACAAAAGATAAAATTATACTAGCTGCAATACAAAAATTCTCTATTCATGGGTATTCAGGTGCATCTACATCGCAAATTGCTAAAGAGGCAGGCTGTGCTGAAGGTACGATATTCAGGTATTTTCCAAAGAAAATTGATTTGCTTAAACATGTAGCACAGGTCTTTATAAAACAGTTTGCAACTGGGGCAGCAACTAAATCACTTAAAGAAATAATAAAACGTGCAGACGAGTTAACAGCAGAAGACTTAGTTGCTGAAATTTTGAGAGATAGAATAGGTCTTATTCGAGACAATTTTGAAATTTTAAAGATTGTCGTTTATGAAATCAACTTTCATGAAGAAGTAAGGACTGTATTTATTGAAGAGTTTCAATCAAATCTGAGAAGTGTCGGGTATGAAATCTCAGAATTACTTGCTGAAAAAATGGGCTGTGAGTCCCTTGACCTTTCTCTCATTCTTAGGACAGTTCTTGGGCAATTTGCTTCTATTTTCATTCAAATTCATATCCTTGAGGAAGTTGTTGCAGAAAACAAACATGACCAGTTAGATGACTTGGTTGAAGTCTCAGCTAAAGTAATTGTAAGTGGACTGAGAGGTGTTGCCAAATGTTAAAACTTAAATGGAACTTTGTAGCCTTAGTCTGTATGACCCTACTTCTAGGTGCTTGTCATGCTGAACCAGTTAACTACTATACGGGTACTGTTGAAAGTGACCGCTATACTGCAATGACAACCCATTCTGGTGAAATTACAGAAATTCTTGTTGACGAAGGGGATCTTGTTAAAACAGGAGACATGATTGCATCTCTTGATACGGAGTCACTAGATATTGAAATTCAAAGACTGAGTGCATTATTAGCGGGTGCGCAAGCCGATTTGGCAAAAGTATTAAAGGGTGCGCGAGAAGAAGAAGTGAATCAAATTTATAGACAAATCGAGCAGCAAAAAGACCAAATTGAAATTTTCCAGGACCAGCTGAACCATGCATTTGACAGCTACAATACAGTTAAAACCTTGGTAGATAGTGGTGCAGCACCTAAAAAAGACCTGGATGATGCTCAGCTTATAAAAGATAATGCTGTTACAAAACGTGATCAAGCCAAGGCGCAAAAGGGCCTATTGGAAGAACAGTTAAGTTTAATTCTACAAGGGGCAACTGAAGAAGAAATGCTGTCAGCTCAAAGTCGAGTAGATAGCGCAAAATGGGCAGTTGCATCCATTGAAAAGAAAAAGAAAGATGCCAAAATTTTAGCCAACCATGATGGTGTGGTGGAATCTTTATACTTTAATGAAGGAGAGCAATACACAGCCTTGTCAAAAATGGCTCAGATTATTGACATTGAGTTAATAAAAGTCAGGATTTATATTGAAGAAAAAAACTTGAATCAAGTACAGGTAGGTGACAAAGTTACCGTAAAAGTAGATTATGACACGTCTTTAAATCTTGAAGGGGTCGTGGAGTTTATGTCATCAAGTGGTGAGTTCACTCCTAAGAATCTCGAGTCCAAAGAAAATAGACAAGAAGTCGTGTATGAAACAAGGATTCGTATTAACAATGCAGATAGATTGCTAAAACCAGGTATGTTGGTAGATATATATTTAGGGGATGATGTAAATGAATAAAACCCCAGAAACAGACTACTTAATTCAACTACGAGACCTTCATAAATCCTTCGGCAATATTGTTGCAGTAGACGGCATCAGTCTAGATATTCCTAAAGGAAAGATATTTGGCATATTGGGTCCAAATGGAGCAGGTAAGTCTACGCTTATCCGTATGTTATGTGGTGTTTTGAGACCCACATCTGGCACAGGTACAGTCTTTGGTTATGATATTGTAAAAGACTCTGAAACCATTAAATTGAATATTGGATACATGTCACAAAAGTTTAGTTTATATGAGGATTTGACGGTTTATGAAAATCTGAAATTCTATACAGAAATATATGATGTAAACAGGAAACATGTTGAAGAGCGCATTGACCAGATAATTAGTATGGCCGGTTTAGCAGGGCGAAAAAACCAAATCACTGGAACCTTGTCAGGGGGTTGGAAACAAAGGCTAGCCTTGGGTTGTACCTTGATTCATAAACCGAAACTCCTGATTTTAGATGAACCAACAGCAGGTGTTGACCCGGTTTCAAGAAGGGTCTTTTGGGAAATAATATACAGGTTGTCACGCCAAGGTATAAGTGTATTAGTGACAACACACTACATGGATGAAGCAAGCAGTTGTGATGAAGTCGCATTTGTGTTTCAGGGAAAAGTGATTGGACAGGGGACACCAGAGGACATTATAAAAGAGAATGATGTGGATTCCCTAGAGGATGTGTTTATTCAGTTTGAAGAAGAAATTACAGGTCAAAAAGTAATGAGCTCATATGATGAGTTAAAGTTCCTTTTAAGAAGCGAGACGTCAGATGACGTCCAAGTGGGAGAGGGGGACAAATAATGCGTATAACTCGAACCATATCCATTATGAAAAAAGAGTTTATTCATATAAAAAGAGATGTTCCCAGTCTTATTATTGCCTTGTTAATGCCCGTAATTTTTACCCTATTGTTTGGATACGCTGTTAATACAGATGTTGAGACAGTCGATATGGTAATTCTTGATATGGATAAATCCTATCAAAGTCATGAACTTATTGACAAGTTTGAAGCAACAAGGTATTTTAAGCCGACTCAGTACCTCAAAAACACCGGTGAGATTCGTGCTTCCATTATGAATAATGTGGCAGAAGTTGCGCTTGTGATTCCAGCCGGTTTTGGAGAAAAGCTTGTGAATGGGGAGAAAGCAACGACCCAGCTTATTATAAATGGTGTTGATCCGACAATTGCGCGGACAGCCCTTCAAAGCAGCGTGATGCTCTCAAGATCTTATGTCTTTGAGTTAATTGAAAGCAAAGGCTTTAATTTAAGCGAAAACATGGAGTTGTTGGATGTTCGAACCAAAGTCTGGTTTAATCCAGATTTAGAGAGCTCAAAGTTTATTGTACCCGCCTTAATAGGGCTGGTTATGCAGAACATTACGGTTATATTAACTGCTTTCTCTCTGGTTCGTGAGAAAGAACACGGCACCATAGAGTTACTCATAGTAACCCCAATAAAAAGTGTAGAACTTATTGTGGGTAAGATGGCGCCTTACGTCATAATTGGAACCATTGATTTTTTAATAGCTCTATTCTTAGGAACCTGGTGGTTTGAAGTGCCAGTCCAGGGATCATTGTCCCTACTTATAGTTCTTGGTGTATTGTTTGTAATGTGTGCTCTTGCCATTGGTATGTTGATTTCAACCATAGCTACCAATCAAGCACAAGCTATGCAAATGGCCCTTTTATTCCTACTTCCAAGTGTCATACTTTCAGGATTCATGTTTCCAAGAGAGGCAATGCCCCTACCAATATTTATGGCAGGATTTGCATTACCGGTTACCTATTTCATGAATATACTTCGTGATATCATACTAAAAGGAGCTGATTTTTCTTATTTAGTATCAGACACTATTGCTCTTGGCATATTAACCCTAGTTCTGCTTACAATTGCTTCGTTACAGTTTAAAAAACGATTAGATTAGTCCACAATATAAAAAATGAAATAATTGATTGCACACTATTGAAAAATATTATAATGCTGAGAACTCCTTAATTAAAGCAAGGGGTTCTCTTTTTTATGTTTGTTATATTCGATTTTATGCTGTATAATTTACGAATATAGAAATAAATAGATAAGTATATATATATAAATATAATGGTGAAGTTAATTAAAAAGTTAATATGGGGGATGCATGAAGGTTCTAATAACTGGTGGATATGGTTTTATTGGATCTCATACTGCTGAGTACTTCCACAGAGAAGGTCATGATATTCATATCATTGACAACTTGTCAACGGGCAAAAACATACCAACTGTCAAGCATAAGCTTTATGAAATGGATGTGACAAGTGACAAATGTGAAGAAGTATTTGCAAGTAATCTATTTGATGTTGTCATTCATTTAGCAGCACATTCTGATATAGAAAGTTCTGTTGAAGAACCTTATACAAATGCGGAAGTCAATGTTTTGGGTGTAGTTAACATGCTACATTTGTCCAAAAAATTTGGTGTCCGTAAGTTTGTATGCGCATCATCAACTGGAGTGTATGGGGAACAAGACGAGATTTTGGTTACAGAAGATTCAGATTGTAATCCAAATTCTCCTTATGGAATTTCAAAATTAAGTGCAGAAAGTTATTGTAAACTGTTTCGTGAAAAACACGGTGTTGAAACGGTTTGTTTGCGCTTGTCAAATGTGTATGGTCCACGTCAGGCTCTTAATAAGTCTGGCGATTTTGTCGTGCAAATGATTGAGCAGTTGGCAAAAGGTAATAATGTTGCACTCATTGAAAGCGGCAAACTTTATAATTTGGTTTATGTCAGTGATGTCGTAGATGCGATCTATAAAGCTGTAGAGTTTTCTAAGAGTTCTGTGTTGAATATTTCTGGATCAAAGGTGTTAAAAGCAACACATATCGAAATGTTACTCAAAGAGTTTGATCCCTCTCTTCCCAAAATAGAGCCTATGGATATAGGAAAATTCGGAGATGATTGGAAGGTTGACAATAGCAAAGCCGTAACCGAGTTAAACTGGGTACCGCTAAACAATTTAAAAACGGGTTTGTATAAAACTCTCATGTCTTTTGCACAGGACATGGAAGAAAGAAGACAAACTCAAATTCAAGAGCAAGAGAAAAAAGAAAATGTCATATGGAAGTTTATTAAGCGAATTGTGCCCTATTTAGAAAACATACTTGTTTTTTCGATTGTGGTGTTTTTATATGCCTTTGTCCAATCAAACCGAGTAGAGCTAACTTTCGATTTACGTATGGCATATATTCTTATCCTTGGTATTCACTATGGATTAAAACAGTCTTCTATAGCCGTGGTACTTTCTTGTATACATTTTGTGTATGGGATATATGATGCTGGGCGGGATTTTATTTCACTCATTTACAATGTCGATACCCTAGTTCATTTTAGTATGTATATTTTTGTAGGTGCTCTTGTAGGCTACGCAATCGATTCCATGTCCTTTGCAGTAAAAGATAAGACAATGGAGTTTGATGAGTTAAAAGAGAAGTTTGATTTTCTTTACGAACTTTATAGTGAAAGTAAACAGGTCCGTTTAGAACTTCAAGATCAAATTATTAGTTCAGAAGACAGTTTCCTAAAAATATACAATGCAACAAGCAGATTAGATACCTTAAAACCCGATCAAATATTCAACGAGGCAGTCCGTGTTGTTGAAGACATCATGCGATCAAATGAGGTTTCAATTTATTTAGTATCTGGAAACCAACATTATTTAAGGCTAATTGCAAAATCGCGAGATCATAACTTAGATCTTAGCAAATCAATAGAAATTTCGAGTTTAGAAGGTGCTGTAAAGGCGATTGAGTCAAAGGATGTCTATATAAATAAAGAGTTCGACGCCCACGTCCCAATGATGATGGTTCCAATACTTATTAATGAGAACCCAGTTGCTATGGTTAACATTCACGACATGCAGTTTAAGTCAATGTCGCTTTATAAACAGAATTTATTGAGAACCCTAGGCGGACTCATAACATCCGCACTTGGTAAAGCCTATAAATATGAGGAAGCAAGAAACAATATAAAACATGTAGAAGGAACCAGCGTATTAAAAGCTGAGTATTTTTATGAAGAGCTGGACTCAAGATTACATGGCCATAGTATCAATGAAACATCCTTCTCTGTGTTGAAGTTTGCTGAAAAGCGATGGAAAGAAGAAGAAATTAATGATAAAGTCTTAAACCTTATTCGAGAATACGATGTATTTGGTGTTAATGAGGATAATCAACTAATGCTAATACTGACTAACACTGCTCTTAAAGAAGCAGAGTTTGTAATAAATCGATTTAAAGAACGTGGTTTTGATGTCGACTTTGCATTTGGAGAGGATAAGTATGACCAAGTTATTAATTATTCACGTATTTCTTAGTTTGCTTCTTGGCCTTTTAGGTGGGAGAAAAACCAGTAAACAAGAACGACTTTGTAATATTGCATGGGCATTATTTTTGCCTATCGGAGGAGCAATTTTAGTTCTTGTCTTCTTTGTGTTACGTAATCGTGTGACCAAGGAGGTAGACCTTACAGAAGATGATGAAATTGACTCTGTTATTCTGTTTACCGACAGGGTTGATTTTGATAAAGAAACGGATGTTATAGCCCTTGAAGATACCTTATTGTTATCAAATCAAATGGAAAAAAGAAGACATTTCTTAGAAGCACTTAAAAAAGACACGAGTAAATACATTGATAAGTTGAAGATTGCCTTAAAAGATGAAGATGTTGAAACATCCCATTATGCAGCATCTGCTATCTCTGAAATACGACGAAATTTAGATCTGAATATACAGTCATTCTCTGTTGAATATGAAAAGATGAAAGATGATATTGAGTTTTCAATAGCTTATGAAAAGGCGATTCACGAGTATGTAAAAAGCGGATTGGCTGACCAACTTGCGGTCAGAAGGATGTTGGTAGACCAAGTTAACGTTTTAAGTCACTTGATATCTTTGGGGCAAGACGGAGAGTTGTATTATGAACGTGTAATAGATGCGAGTTTTAAACTGGGGAACATGTCTGAAGGGTTGAATTACTGTGAAAAACATCATGAAAAACATAAGTCAGAGTCCTCGTTCCTACATCTAATGAATTACTATTACTTAATTAAAGACACTAAGAATTTCTACGATATGTTGGAGAAAATGCTAAACTCAAGCCTACTGTTATCAAGTCACACATTAGATATGGTGCGATTATGGAGAAACGAGATTCAATATGAAAATTAGTAGAAGTATATATTTAGTAATACTTGCAATATTAATACTTGCAGCAGGCATTCAAATGACACGATCAACATTTTTAGTAAAAATGAATGAAAATAACCATTACGACCAGGCAAGTTTAGAGATAAAAAACGGTGAAAAAGTTCAAGATGTTTTATGGGATCAGGGCCAAGCTAATCACTTTCTATTAGCTGTTGATAATGCAGAATTTACATTAGAAGTTCAGGAAAATGTCAAAAAAACCTTAGAGTATTCAAGAAGTACTTATGACACTGTATTACTTTCTCAGATAAAGAGTTTTAACAAGGATTATGAGGGTGTCATCATTGTAGCTGAATCGTTAGAGTCTCTATCTGATTTAGATGTGTTAATAGACTACGTTTATTCAGGTGGTAATGTATTTATTCCTTACAGACTTGAGACAGATAGCTACTCACAGCAGATCTTTAGAAAACTAGGCATTATTGAATACCAAACGTTTACTGATACAAGTGGTGTTGTTTTAGAAGACAACCTGCTCATTGGAGCAAGAGGTATTTTCGTTGACGAAGAGGGGAAACTCCCAAACTCATCATTAGTGGTTCAACTAAGTAACGACGTTAAAGTATCTATGCGTTCAACTGAATCGATTCCCCTTCTATGGGAAAGAGCGTATGGCACTGGAAAGTTTGTGTATTTTAATGGGACAATGTTGGGTTCTAAAGAAAATAGAAGTGTTATTTTAGGTGGCCTTGCCAAACTGGTTGAGGACTTCACCTATCCAATTCTTAACTCGAAAGTTGTATATATTGATGATTTTCCAGCCCCGTTTCCTTTTGGGAGCCATGAAAAAATCTCAAAAGAGTTTAATAGAAGTATAGTTGATTTTTACAAGGAAATCTGGTGGCCAGACATGTTAGAAATCAGCAAAAGATATAACTTTTTATATACAGCAGTTGCTATTGGGACATATGATGATAAAACTATGGATGTTTCTCCAAGTGGTATTGTCGTTGATAGTGACGATTTTCTGTTTTATGGACGCGATGTCATCAAAAATTCAGGAGAACTTGGTGTACATGGTTATAATCACCAACCATTAACTGAGAGCCCTTACTTCGATACAAATATTGGTTACAACTTGTGGCCGGATAAAAGATCTATGGAGGCGTCATTAAAAATCCTTCAAACGTATATGAACCATATATTCCCCAACTATACCCTCACGGTTTATGTTCCACCTTCAAACATACTCGATGAAAGTGGTCGAGAGGCGGTTAAAGATGCAGGATTAAAAATTATTGGATCTCTGTATTTAGTAAATCAAGGGGAAGATGGTTATGCTCAGGAGTTTGAAATTGCTGATGACGGCATGATTGAGTTGCCAAGAATCTCCCATGGATACGCCACCAGTCCTTCTGAGACTTGGGACATACTGAATGGTATTTCGCTCCACGGAACATTTTCACACTTTGTTCACCCGGATGACATACTTGACTATGAACGCTCCGGTGATGTTGGTTGGGAGAGTATGTTCAAATCTTTCGATGATTTAAATGAGTATGTTTACAAGAACTTTAAGTGGTTAGATCCACATACAGCTTCTGAATCGAGTTTTGAACTGTTAAAACTTGAGAGTGCACAGATAAAGTATATTAAAGAAGATTTTAGTCTAAGAATTTTGGTGGACAACTACCTTGGTCAAATGTCCATGATCCTTAGAACTGAAAAAGAAATTGAGTTTACAAAGGGTTGTGACTATGAACAGGTGGACGAAAACATTTATCTTTTGAAACTTAAAAGTAATGATGCACAAGTAGTCTTTAAAGGTGAGTAAATGAAAATATGTCTATTTGCGGAAGGTAGTTATCCCCATATTCAGGGGGGAGTCTCTTCATGGATCAACAACTTAATTAAGGCCTGTCCTGAACATGAGTTTATTATTTATGCTATAGGTGCAGATTCAAGTAAACGTGGCGACTATAAATACGTTTTGCCTGACAATGTTGAATCTGTCATAGAAGTATTCTTAGATGACTTGGTTTTATCAAACAAGAAAAAAGGGGCACGTTATAGGTTATCTGACATTCAGAAAGAAGCTATAACCAACCTGATATTTGGTGAAAATATACAATGGAATAATGTGTTTGATCTCTTTTCAAAAAAACCATTTAGTGTAGCGTCAGAGTTTTTTATGAGTAAAGACTTCTTTGATATTATTCGTGATTTATATGAAAAAGAATATCCGTATACACCTTTTACAGAGTTTATTTGGTCTATGCGTTCCATGTATTTAACCCTGTTCTTTTTGCTTTTAAATGACATGCCTAAAGCAGATATATACCACTCGGTGTCTACTGGTTATGCAGGTGTTATAGCAAGTTACTCCAAACACCTATACGACAAACCACTAATACTATCTGAACATGGCATTTATACCAGAGAACGAGAAGAAGAGATTATCAAAGCGGGTTGGGTCAAGTCCTACTATAAAGATATATGGATAAAGTATTTTTATAATTTTTCAAAGTGTGCCTATGAACGGGCAGATATTGTAACCAGCCTGTTTTCAGTGAATCGTGAGCTACAAGTTGAACTGGGGTGCCCAGAAGAAAAAATTCGGATTATTCCTAATGGTGTGCATATGAATCGGTATGTTGACTTACCTCAAAAGGAGAACCATTTGGTTGTTAATGTTGGCGCTATTGTACGTGTTGTTCCAATAAAAGACATTAAAACAATGCTTCAAGCCTTCAAAATCGTACATGACTCAAATCCCAATACTGTGTTTCATATTATGGGACCCGTTGAAGAAGATGAGGAATACTATAATGAATGTTTGGAAATGAAAAAGTACCTTGAACTAGAACGTGTTCATTTCACAGGTATGATTAACATTATGGACTATATAGGAAAAATGGATGTCCTCGTCTTAACAAGCATAAGTGAAGGTCAACCCTTAGCAGTTATGGAAGGTATGGCAGCAAATAAACCCCATGTAACAACAAATGTAGGGGACTGTCACGGCCTACTATATGGTGTGGATGACCATTATGGGCAAGCGGGATATGTGGAATATGTTATGGATTCAGAAGGCATAGCGAGGTCAATCGCCAAATTGGTAAACGACGAAAACCTACGTAGGGAAATGGGTCAAAATGGGTTTAATAGGGTCTCGAATAAGTATAGATTTGAAGATTATATTAAAGAATATAAGGATATGTACCAAAGCTTTAAATAAGACAAAATGAGGGTGCAACTATGGCTGGGATTGGCTTTGAGTTAAAAAAACTATATAAGGACAAAGGATTATTACAAACACTAAAGGCACACACTTACTCAATTTTTGTAACAATAGGTCCATTAATTATTAGTGTGTTAGCAATTACATTTCTATATAGGATACTAAAGTACTTCGGAGTGCCCCGTGTAAGATTGGAACTACTTCAAGGAACAATAATGTACTCATTTATTTTTTCAGTGGTACTAACAAGTGGTTATTGCATGATGTTGTCTAGATATTTGGCAGACCGTTTATATGAGAAAAAAACGGAGGAAATACTCTCCGCGTTTTATGGGTCTATATCATTTATTCTAATGATTCTTGGAATAATAGGTGTGAGCTTTTATTTTAATAAACCCCTTGAACCGGTCTACAAGTTTTTCGCATATTTTTTATTTGTGGGCCTTGCGACACAAATGGTTATTAGCGTATTCATTTCTGCTATAAAGGATTTTAAAAGAGTTGCTTTTGCATTTTTCTATGGCGTTATCGGAGCCTTTATTTCAGGATACTGCTTATTTCAGTTTACAGATTTCCAGGACATTTTATCCGTATTGATTGCGTTTGATATATGCATTTTAATCGTAATCATTTTTTTAGCTTATGAGATAAAAAAGTACTTTGCAGAAAAAAGTCCAAAGTTTTTTAACTTTATGAAGTACTTTGAACTAGCTTACAAGCCACTCTTGGTAAACACCTTTTATACATCGAGTTTATATGTTCACAACTTTATGTTTTGGATATTTTCAGACTTGTACCGCGTAATTGAAGGGACGTATACCTATGCGCCTTACTACGACATCCCCGCCGGATATGCATTCCTCAGTATTATGCCAACGCTGGTTATGTTTGTTGTTAAAGTAGAAACTTCTTTTTACTCGAAGTATGCTAATTATTTTCAACTGATTAACAACAATGCTTGTTATGAGGATATTGAAGTTTCAAAGAAAGAAATGTTTACATCAATTACAAGAGAACTGACTTATATGATGGAGGTACAGCTGTTCTGCTCTATAGCAGCAATCATATTAGGAATGAAGTTTCTCCCACTTGCTGGGTTTACATCCAGTCAAATAGATATATACAGTATTGTTGTTTTAGCTTATTACTGTATTATCATGTGTCATGTAATCATGACTTTGCTTCTTTATTTCGACTATCAAAAAGGTGCCCTGATCATTACATTTACTGCACTTGTTACCAATGGGGTATTCACATACATTTCTATTCAATTGGGTGAAGCCTTTTACGGGGTTGGTTTTTTAGCTTCAGGCATACTCACCTTGGTTCTATCGCTCATCATTCTATATAAGTTTCTTAGAAATGTTGATTATTATGTATTCTGTGTCCATGTAGCATGGCAAAGTGGAACCAGTGGTGTACTCGAGCGACTTGTAGACAATATGTATGAGCAGGAGGTGTAAAATGAGACCTATAAAATTAGGGATTAGTTTAATGTTTTTTCTGTTTATATTTGTCTTAGTGACCGGTACAACAACACGTCTAGAAACAATTGAGATAATGGATGCTACGGATTTGGAGTTAATGGACGAAACCGTAAACATTGTAAATCTAAATGAAATTGCTTCATCAGACTTTCTGGTAAGAGAAGACCAAAGCATTTATGAAAATGATTCGGATTCACAGGTCTATAAACTATATGTGACAGTCCTGCCACCCCCTGACCTTGATAAAGTTACTTTTGATGAGGTGAACACGTATGTTAAACAAGAAGACACGGACTATTCATTAGATGCTTTTGACAAACAGGCGAATATTATATTTTCCACTTCAGAGCATTCCATTTCACCGGCTGAGTCTATTCCAAATGGGACAATTGAGTTAAGAGGTCAGACCTCAAGAGGGCATGATCAGAAGTCTTATAAAATCAAACTCCATTCGAATACACAAGGTTGGGACGGATTTTACACTCTTAACTTAAACAAAAGTTTGCCAGATGAATACAGGCTTAAAAACAAACTGTCATATGACTTGTTTGAGACAATACCGGAAATTGTAAGTTTACGCACGCGATTTGTACAGCTGCATGTAAAAGACTTGTCTACAGGAGCTGGCAAGACCAACTACGAAAACTATGGTCTATTCACATTTATTGAGCAGCCTAATAAAAGATTTTTAGAGCGGCACGGACTAGATCGAAATGGTCACTTTTATAAAGCAGAGTTCTTTGAGTTTTTTAGATATGAAGACCATTTAAAATCAAAGGATGACATAACTTATTCTGAAGAGGAGTTTGGTCAAATTTTAGAGATTAGAGGCAGCGATGACCATGAAAAACTCCTTAAGATGTTAGATGATTTAAATGACTTTTCTCAAGATATTGACACAGTGATAGAGAAACATTTTGATAAAGACAATCTGTACGCCTGGTTGTCCTTAACCATATTGTTTAATAATTACGATACCAATGCAAGAAACTTTATGTTGTATAGTCCCTTGAATTCAGAAAAATGGTATTTTGTGCCATGGGATTATGACGGTGGCTGGAACCTATACAGAGAACGTGTTTCTTGGCAGTATGGTCTGAGTAACTATTGGGGAATGGTTCTCTTTAATAGAATGTTTAAAGAGCCATCAAATCTTCAGGAGTTAAATGACAAAATCATAGAGTATGAGGCATATTTAAGTCCGAGCAGGATTAAAGGATTGTTAAGTGAGTATGAAAATGCAATTTACAGTAACTTATTTATTATGCCTGATTTAGAAAATGCCAGGATTGATGAAGAAACCTTCAAGGAAGATTATTATAAGATTGCTGATTTACCATCGAAGTTCAAAGGCCTATATTTTGAAGGTATAGAAAAACCAATGCCATTTTTCTTAGGGTATCCGAGAGTTAAAGAAAAGCAACTTGTTTTCTCTTGGGACAACGCGTATGACTTACAAGATGATGCAGTTAGTTATGATTTCAAATTGTCGAAGTATCCATCAATGCGTAACCCTATTTACACAGATTCAAATCTCAAAGTAACAGAGGTGAAGTTGCCTCCTATGGAAGATGGAATATATTACTACTATGTTAAAGCTATTGATGCTAATGGGAATGAACGTCTAGCATTTGATAAATATTATGAAGGTAGCAACAAGTACTTTGGTGTACAACGCTTTGAGCTTGGAGGTGAAAACTAATGCCTACAAAGACAAAGTATAGACATGAATTGAAGTACTTTATAAATTTTCATGAATACACTTACTTAAAATCTAGACTTGAATCCAGTTTAAGTTTAGATAAAAATGCACTTGAGAGTAAGGAGTACCATATACGGAGCCTCTATTTTGACGATATGTATCAGTCTGCTGAAAAAGAAAAAGAATCAGGGGACGAGAACAGGAAGAAGTACAGAATTCGTATTTATAACTTGGAAGATAAACTGATACGACTTGAGAAAAAAATTAAGAACGGAAGTATGACACAAAAGATATCAAAAACCATCAGTCGAGATGAATATGAAAAGATATTCTCTGGTGAGTATACGTTTTTGCTCGAAAAGAAAGATAAGTTTTTCAGCACATTTTACGCTGAACTACGTATGAATCTTTTAGCTCCAGTGGTTGTAGTTGACTATGATCGTGAAGCATACACTTACGAAGCTGGCAACGTCCGTATAACTTTTGACAAGTATCTGCGAACGGGTTTAGGACCACTTGACATATTTGATGAAGACATGAGTACTAAACATATCTTTGAGGATCAGGTTATGATTCTTGAAATTAAATATGATGATTTCATGCCATCGTTTATACGTAATTTACTCCAGATTAGTCGTCATGATATTTCAGCAATTTCAAAATTTTTATTGTGTAAAAAGGAACGTAGAAAGTTCTATTACTAGAAAGGTGGACATATGGGGGATCAATTTAATTTTCAGGACATTTTTAAGAAGAGCTTTTTAGAAGTTGGGATGATGTCGGATGTTTCAATTTTAACTGTAATTATTGGATTATCAATTACATTTGTAATTTCACTCTTTATTTATCAGGTTTATAAAACAACATACAAAGGTGTTGTTTACAGTCAAAGCTTTAATTTATCACTTATGATGATATCTATGGTTACTTCATTAGTGATTATGACCATTAGTTCCAATGTTGTTTTGTCACTGGGTATGGTTGGTGCACTGAGTATTGTAAGGTTTAGAGCTGCTATTAAAGATCCGAAAGACGTTGTATTTATGTTCTGGGCGATTGCTGCTGGTATTGCATCTGGAGCACGTATATATACCATCGCTATTGGTGGCTCAGCATTTATTGGTGTTGTGATATTGCTCATGTCATATAAAAGTGCAGTGGTGAGTACGTATTTGCTTATACTAAAGTACAAAATTTCAGCAAAGGAAAGTGTATTAAGCACGCTGAAAAATCAGACATATGAGTTGAAATCGAAAGTTGTAAAAAACGGTGTTATCGAAATGACTCTCGAATTGACCCGTGTTGGAGACAATACATCATATGTTGAAGCTATCTCAGAAATGGACGGCGTTGAAAGTGCAATACTGGTTAAGTATAACGGAGACTACACGGAATAGACGAGGGTGTATATGAAACGATTTTTACCATGGAACACTTCAATGGTAGCGTCCTTGTTGTTAATGTTGGGGTTGCTTGCCATTATTGTTATTGATTCTAATGATTTAGATCAAGCTTTAAAATATATTGGCTTCGATGAAGATGAAATTTTTGATAGTGCTGAAGATGGACTTGAAGAGTATTTGGATGAAGATTTTGACGAGGATGACTTAATTGAAGATGTACACCTGAACTTAATTTACCTGTCAGCATCTGTATTAGAAGAACAACAAATGGCATCTTGGATTAAGAATAATGGACGGGAAAGAAGTTTAGGTGTTGTTTACAGTCAAACCAACAAACTAAAGTATTTGGATGATATTACAGAAGGCAGCGCAAATGCACAGGTACGTGTTAAAAAGAGCACCTACGATGATCGCCAAAAATCATTCCAGATTAGACTCTATGATAAAGCTGGCTTGTGGCATGACCAACGTGTGATTAACTTAGATAAAAACAGGTCTGATCCATTAAGAATAAGGGAAAAACTATCTTATGACTACTTGAAGTTTATTCCAGATACAGTTGGATTAAACACGCAATTTGCCAGATTGTTTATGCAAGGTTCAAGTCGCAATGAAAGTGATGCATATATCGATCTTGGATTTTACACACATGTTGAACATCCCAACAAGAGTTTCTTAAAAAGACACGGTTTAGATGATAAAGGTAGTTTATATGAAGTCATGGATTTTAATTTTGATACATCTTTAGAAATCCAAACTTCCATTGAGGATGCTTATGTAAGCTATTTTGAGAAGGATGCAGTCGAGAACTTAGAAAACCCGAGTGATGACAAGCTGAATGATTTTATTAAAGCTGTTCATGATCCAGATACATCACCAGAAATTTGGTTTGGAATATATTTGGATGAAGATAACTATTTCAATTATTTAGCTTATAACATATTGTTTGATAACTATGAAGCTTCAACAGAAAACTACATGTTATTTAGTCCGTTGAACTCTCAAAGATGGTTTTTAATATCAAACGACTTCGACAAAACTTGGGGGAATAATAAAAATAGACCTAAGTGGAAGTCAGGCCTTGGTATGTTCTGGGATAACGCCTTACACAGAAAAATCCTCATGGATGATGCAAACTTAGAAGCGTTGGAAGCAAGAGTTGATGAACTCTCAGAAATTATAAATGCGGATAATACAGAAGAAATTTTAGAAGAGTATTATGACCTATTATTAACCAATGTTACATCGATGCCAGACCTGGCTTATTTAGACATTACTGTTAAGGACTTTGTTGAGTCATTTAATATGCTTCCGAATTATACTCAGGTAGCTCAAGAAAAGTTCTACAATAGTTTAGAACATCCTATGCCATTTGAACTGTATCCACTTGCGTACAAAGATGGACATTATGTTTTAAGTTGGGAACCCGCTTTTGACCTTCATGAGGAAGAAGTGGAATATAAAGTTGTAATTGCCCAAGATCCACTCTTAAACAATATTGTTCAAGAGGTGGTAACTGAGAAAACAGAAATGCATTTAGAACTTTTTAATTACCAAAGAAAATACTACTGGACTGTAACAGCAATAAATGAAAACGGATACGATCAGACACCTATGAATGCGTATGTTGATGATTTTGGTGACTGGTATGATGGGATTGAAGTCATTTCCTTTGATTAAATACAGAAATAATTATTAACTTATAATAGGACCAGTCTTGGCTGGTCCTATTATTGTTTTTGAAAATGGCAAAGACGTGATAGAAAAGATTTGAAGTGTTTTGAATATGATGATAAGCATACTACAACAAGTCGCTTTAAATATGCTATGTGTCCAACATGTGTACAAAGCATTAAAAAAGGCTTAAACTACTCAAATCACAGAAAAAGCCTTAGTTTTTTAATCATATTTTAAGACTTGTCTGATACATTACAATAGGCAAGTTAAGCAGTCGAGAGGAGGACAAAAGTGGGGATACTTATTAAATACACGTTTCGAAATATTAAAGAACACAAGTTTCGAACCTTTCTAATATTGATATCCATTATGTTGTCAGTGGGATTGTTCTTTGGTTCCTTGTCAGTTTCAGACGCATTAACTGAACTGATTATGGACAACATTAAAAGCTTTATAGGAACGTCTGAGGTATACGTCGGTCCGGGTAAAGGGAATACCAATGGTACGATCAAAGTTAAAGAATTAGGTGACGTCGCCAGTCAGGTGGACTACACCATAGGTGTGGTAGAGAATCAAGCTGTATTTAAAAACGTCGAAAAGAAAGACCAACAGATATCAATTAAAGGGTATCGCTTGGAAGATCTCGCAATTATGAATCCGGTAAACTTAATCGAAAGCCTAGGTGACGAAGCCTTTAAGGGAAAATCGATTATAATTGGAAAGAGTTTTGCACAGAAAGAAGGCTTTGAGCTAGGTGACTACATGAAGCTCAAGTATTCTGATGACGATGTTAAACGATTTAAAGTTGTAGGAATTGCAGAAGACAAAGGATTTTTTAAGAAGACACAGGGCTTTGGTGAACAAGACACAGTGGTCATTGCACCTCGAGAAACACTCAGCCGTTTTTTAGGCTCACCGAACTTAGTGAATGTGATTTACGTTAAAACCGCTGACGATCTAAAAATGGATGAGACCATTGAAAGTCTAAAAACGGTTTATAAATCTGAAAGCGTCAACAAAATGGTAAGTAAAAGTGAAATTGACGCTCAGATTAAACCTATTAGAATTCCATTTATGTTTATGTTAATTCTAGTTGTGTTAATTAGTACCTTTATCATTTATACGTCCTTTAAGGTTATAACCCTTGAGAGGCTTCCTATGCTCGGTACCTTTAGGAGCATTGGTGCTACTAAAAAAATGACAGATATCATCATGCTTTCTGAAGCATTTATATATGGTACTGTTGGGAGTTTGCTCGGGTGTTGGTTAGGACAACAACTTCTTAAAATGATTATGAATCTTATGGCTGGAGAAATTGGTGTAGATAAAGTGGTTTACCCAGTTCAAAACCTTATGATTTCCTTTGCATTTGGCCTCATATTATCTGTAGGCAGTGCAATGATTCCAATAGTTAAAACATCTCGGATTCCAGTTAAAGAAATCCTACTCAACATCATTGAAGGGACAAAAAAGAAAAGACCTTATGTCCGCTATATTGTAGGTGTACTGTTAGGTGTTTTATCTGTGATTCTTCCCATTATAATGGCTGAGGGTGCCATGGCAGCCGTATCTGGTGGTTTGGGAATTGTACTTTTAATTGGTGCTCTCATATGTTTTGTACCATTTATTACAGATACTTTTATTAAAGTAACCGAAAAATTATTTGGTCTTGTATTTGGAAATATAGGACTCCTTGCAGTTAAAAACATGCGGGGGAATAAAAGCACCTATGACAACATCATTCTTCTTACTATAGGTCTTGCAAGTATGATGACCATAAGTATTATGGGGTCAGGTATTCAGCAAGATACCATGGCAGAGTTTGATATTCAAACCTATGATATTCATGTATATGCTGCTGGTGCGACACAAACAACAACTCAAAGAATTTTATCGGTAGATGGCATTAAAGACAGCATGATGTACCAAGAATCATGGTCAGCATTTAAATATAAGGATGAAGAAACGCCATTTGTTAAGAACCTAGTCGGTGTTGACAGTGAACGTTACTTAAATTACTTTGACTATGACATATTAGGTCAAGATGATGATCAAGCTGTTATTGAAGATTTACTGGTAGGAAGAAAACTTATTTTAGGGACAGCCGTTCGAGACAAATACAATCTTGAACAAGGTCAAGTGATTACACTGGATACAGGAAATGGGTTAAGAGACTATGAAATCATCGGGTTTGTAAATACGAAAAAAAGCGGTGGAATCATGGGTTTAACATCTCGTTCAGTCTTAAAAAATGACCTTAAACAAGGTTGGGGCCTTAGAATGGCAATCCAAGTTCAAGACGGTTATGATGTAGATGAGATGGTTACTAAAATCGAAGATAAATTGAAAAATCTAGATTGGTATGAAGCCAACTCAATGAGCAAACGTAAGCAGGAGTACTTAGAAGAAAATCAAAAGATTATTATTATTCTTTCAGCGTTTTCATCTGCTACGGCACTCATTGGTAGTATTGGTGTGATGAATAACTTCCTTGTAAGTTTCCTTGCAAGAAGAAAGGCTCTAGCTATTTATGCTTCAGTGGGTATGAGCAAAGTCCAGAAAAAATGGATGATTCTGATTGAATCTGTATCTGGGGGTATTGTTGGTGCACTCTTCGGTATTGTTACAACTCAGCTCATTATCTGGAGGGTTACAGATTTATTAGGAAAGATTGATGTGTCATTAAACATGGATCTAACACTTCAGGCCGCTATTCTCGGTATGAGTGGTGCAGTCATTGTGTGTTTACTGTCATCAATCAGTGTACTAAAGCGCTCTGGCAAGGTTAGTATTATTGAAGAACTAAGATACGAATAGGAGGTTGCCATGTCCGTTGTAGTTGATGTTAAAGATGTGTGCAAAAATTTTATGCTCGGTAAAGAAGAGGTAAAAGTCCTTAAAGAGCTAAATTTTGATATAAAACAAGGGGAGTTCGTCTCTCTTATGGGCCCTTCGGGATCGGGAAAATCTACCCTGCTTTATTTAATTGGAGGACTTGATAATCCATCTACGGGTCAAGTCATGGTAAATGGAAAAGAACTAAAGTTAATGAAAGATAAAGAAGAAAGTATTATGCGGCGTAGAGAAATTGGATTTGTCTTTCAGTTTTATAATTTAATCCCCAATTTGAACGTTGAAGAAAATGTCTTATTGCCGGTTTTATTAGACGGTAAAAGCCCAAAACACTATAAAGGAAAACTAGATGAAATTCTTGAGCTTGTTGGTCTTTCTGACCGAAGAAAGCACACACCAAGAGAGTTGTCGGGTGGACAACAGCAACGTGTTGCTATTGCTAGAGCACTTATTAGTGAACCTGAGTTAATCCTTGCTGATGAACCCATTGGGAACTTAGATAGTGTAACAGGGACTGAAATTATGGAACTGTTCCAGAAAATTAACAGGGAAAAAGGGAAAACCATTGTTCAGGTAACTCACTCTGAAAATGCGGCACAATACGGGACGAGAATTATAAGACTTAAAGACGGGAGGCTGGTCTAATGTTTAAAAAACTATTATTACTGGGGATTATTACTGCAGTTGCGATTACTGCTACAGCGTGTGGAGGTGCAAATGCAGCAGAACCTGCCACTGATGTTGTCGAAGAAACGGAAGTTATAGAAGAAGAAGCAAAAGAAGAAACGGTTGAAGCATATGGTGTGGTAGAGGCTACAAACGAACAGACAATCAGTGTAGATTTTAATGCGCGTGTTGACAAGGTGTATGTTAAACAAGGGGAACGTATAGTTAAAGGTGACAAACTGGTTGACTTTGATATTAGCGTTCTTGAAAACGAGATTACAAGTAAAGAGATGGAAATAAATGAAACTCAGTTTGAGCTGGATAAAAAAGATTACTCAGTTTCAACACTCGAACTTGACGTTGAAAATGCACAAGCATCTTTAGCAGAACAAAAGGAAGAGTTAGACTCAAAAAAAGCACTCTATAACAGTGGTGCAGTTTCTAAAGATGAGTTTGATAAACTATCAGAACAAGTGTCACAAGCTGAGCGGAATCTGGATAAATTAAAACTGAACCTAAGAAGCACTAAAGACCAGGTTTCTGGAACGCGACAAACATTACAAAATAGAATGACCCGTCTTCAAGACGAACTACAAAGATTAGAAGAAAAATACTCTAAAGCGAATTTTGTAAATGGCAACCAAATAGTTTCTTCAATTGATAATGGCGTAGTTTTTGAAGTGGGTGCAAAAGAAGGCTCTTATGTTAATCGTGAAATCAGCGTGTTAACAATTGTTGATTTAGATTCTAGAATTGTACGTGCTGATATTGCAGAAGAGTTCATAGGCAGAATTTATGAAGGTCAAAAAGCTACTGTAACGTCACAAGCAGTACCTGACAAAGAGTATACTGGCGAAGTTGTTCGTATTTGGGGTACGTCCATCAAAAAAGGTGGCGAGACAATTATTCCAATCGAAATTGCACTGGATAACATCGATGACAAACTATTTTTGAACTTTAATGTGGATGTAAAGATAGTTTTAGAACCGATTGAGTAGGTCCTCTTAACATAAAAGCCTTTAAGTTAGATTAACTTAAATTGGAGTAACTTAAGTTGAG
>Ga0070724_10000397_pt1 | contig 32961 bp, 29 predicted proteins | sample tdDd001_FD_67278 | JGI IMG/M metagenome (GOLD analysis project Ga0070724, IMG submission 67278) | Marine sediment microbial communities from the Atlantic coast under amendment with organic carbon and nitrate - tdDd00.1 | ecosystem: Environmental > Aquatic > Marine > Coastal > Sediment | place... | reverse complement strand
CCAACCGAGACTTTAACGCTGTGCGGGATCACTCGAACCACAAAATCACGCACCCCAAGAAATGACACCAACATGAACAGTACACCGCTGATGAACACTATCCCAGCAGCAATACTTAGCGGAACGTCATTGCCTAACAGGGTAAAGGAGAAAATTGCGACGCTACCAAGACCTGGGCCTAAAACAAAAGGGCGGTTGGTGTAAATGGCCATCGCAAGGGTTGTGATAACCGTCATTAAAATGGTAACGGTTAAGGCGCTATCAAACGGTAAGCCGCCTTTGGCCAGCATTCCTGGTACCACGGCAATAACATAGGCCATTGTGGTAAATGTGGTTAAGCCACCAATAATCTCTTTTATCATATTGGTGTTGTGCTTATCAAACTTAAACCAGCTGGCAATGCTGCCCGGCTGTTTGATGGTTTCGGTGTTCATGCTCTCTCCTAAGATTGCGCTCTTTGGTAACGAATACGGTGCGGCTCTGCGATGCTTGGCTCATTTTCTAAGGCGTTACGCAGTTGGTCGAATTCCGTTAACCAGAGATCTTTCCATTGATTTTTCTGCTCTGGCGCTACCCAACACGCTTCAATGGTGTTGATTAACATGACACGTAAACTGTCTAGATCAAAGCCGAGCTCTTCAACCATTACGCGATAACAATTTGCACTGTTGGTGGCGTGGATATGCCAGTCGTCAGTACAAGGAATAATATTTAAGCCCGCCTTCGCCATCGCTCGGATCGGGTGTTTGCTTTGCCATTCATTGGCATCTGGCCACTGGCTTAAGTAATAGGTGTTGGACGGGATCACCGTAAATGGAATACCTTGGCGGGCGTAATGGCGACAAAGCGCTGGATTATCGATGATGGTGTAGCCGTGGTCGATGCGTTCACAGCCAATCAGCTCGATGCCTGTTTCAACGTTGCGCCAATGTAAGCCAAACTCAGAGCAGTGCGCGGTTAGCTTTAAGCCATTTTGTTTGGCCAGTTGGTAGGCTTTCCAAAAATGTTCCACTGGTGCGTTTTGTTCTTTGTAGTCGATACCGATCCCAAGAACGTACGGGTGTGGGTGACGAACAATGGTTTCTACCATTTCAAGCGCGACTTCTGGTGATTTTTCACGGTTGATAGAAGGAATAAACCGGATGGTAACACCGAACTTTTCTTGGGCTAAATCTGCGGCGTTGACCAGCGCACTATTGAGCTCGGCGTAGTCAAGTTCAGTATCGCTTGGGTTCCAGAACGTTTCGATGTAGCGCAGGCCAGATTGTTTGGCGTCTTCTGCTACCTCGAGGATCACTCTTTGGTAATCGCTGCACTCGCGCATGATCTGGTATAAGAAGGTTAGCGCTTCAATACCGCCTTTACGCTTCATTCCGGGTAACTGATATTCACGGTAATAGGCTTTAGCATCGGCTTCATCAAGTTCAATCGCGTACTTTTTTGCCAAGTCGCGCATGGTTGCTAAGCGTACGCCACCAAGAAGATGGTAGTGCAAGTCTGCTTTTGGTATTTGGCGGTAGAAATCGGCCAATGATAGGGTTTTCATGCAATATCTCGTTACGCAAACGTTTTGTTGGTCAAATTATGCGTATTTTTGCTCAAAATGTGAAATGCTGCTTTGGCTCTATTGATGCCGTTTCGGCATTAGGGGAAAATGAGCCGCTGAAGGTTGTCTTGCCTGTCCTTAGAAAAATGGCCTGCTGTTAGAAGAAAAAAGCCACTTATCTGAGACATAAGATAAGTGGCAGCAGTAACGCAAAGTATTGGAGGAGCAAGTGATCCTCTATGCGGATTGGCTATTTAATGGCGTGGGTTGAACAATTTGGCGCTTGATCAGTTTGAGCATGATCCAGCCGGTGATTATTTGCACTGTGGTAAAGGGCACAATCAACCCCCAGTGGGCTAAGCTGTATTTGTCTATTACGCCGTTCATAATTAATGCGTAGTTGATAAAGAAGAAGCCAAAGACGACGAGAGCGACACCCGGGCAGACTAAGCCAAAGGACGCTGGGCTGTGTTTGTCGCCATGAACAAACTCTTCAAAGTAGCCCATGTTTTTCATCACTCGGTAGCCGAACAAACCGATTACCAGTTGCAACCCTAAGAACAAGCTCATGATTTGCAGAAAGTTACTGTTTTGTAATTCGGCCGCGAAGTTGTGATGCACCCCCATGGTTTGGCGCACAAAGGTGATGCCGACTAGCGTTAAAATCGGAATTAGGATCCATAAGGTGGGGGCTGCGCTTTTATCGAAACCTTGGCTTGAGATCTGTTTTAAGCTCGCAAATAGCCACACTACGGATAGGATCACTGTCAGGCCTACAAACAGTGAAGATAGCCCGAGAGATAATCCGCTAACCAAAGTGCTGTGGCTCATCGCGCCCGGTGCTGCTAAGCCTACGGCGATCATTGAAAAGGTGAAAGGCCCCAGCAACTGAGCGAAGCTGTTGTTGATTTGGTGGTTAAAGTCGCCTTGTTCGAACAGGCGCATCATGTATTGGCCGTAAATCTTCATGGCCCAGAGTCCCACCAACGCAAAACCTATGCTGGCAAAGGGGAATAGCGCCTGAACAAAACTCCATAAATTAGGTACAAACAAGCTGCCGATTATAAACAGTAAGTTGATGCTCATCGCAACCGCGAGTGGCGCGGCCATTAAGGTGACTTCACCATTACTTTGCTTGAGCTGTTGGTAGTGAGAGGTAAGTTTGAACTCTTTGAATTCTTGAAAGTTCCATATCATTAAGGCGAAGTGGAGTAGCGCCAAGGCGATAAAAATGGCCAGTACGGCAAGTATCAGTATGGCGGTTAACCCACCTTGTTCTACTAGGGGGAGCCAATGTTTCAAGGCCGCCATTGGCGTGCCTTTGTGTGGAACCAAAAACATTAAGTACATGAAAAAGGATACAGCCAGACCGCCTGGTCCAAGGGCTGCTAAAAAGTATAGGGGAGAGTAGCTTTCTCCTAAATGACGTTTCAACATGATAAGCTCCATTAATTAGAATTGCCTATATTAGATAATTCTAAAATAGAGCAAAAATGAACAGAGGGCAAGTTAAATTTAGTGAATGCTAATATTGTTGTCGTGATCGCTTTGGTTCGCCAGCGCAAACAGAAGGACGTAGAAAGGATAGGCAGAATGTTGTAAGGACAGTCAACAAAGCGTTAAGTCGGATAATGAGAAAGATAGCCTATAAAAACAGACACATGCAGTGTCTGTTTTTGGTCGCTATATATCCGCGTTTATGAAAAGCAAAGAGGCGTGGTGCAGAATAGGCGCGAACTAGATTTTGTGGTAACGATAAGAAAAGTTACCCCAATGCAATGTAAACTCTTGATGGTCAGTGTTTTTATCAAATTCGAGCAAAATACCATATGCCTGACTTTCAAACTCGTGGTTGCTAAGAGGGGTTAAGGGGATGGCATCCTGCCCCATTGCCTGGCCCATCAACTGCCCATCTTTAATATATAGAGTGATCGTAAATTCTGATGAGTTCGAACTGAAGTTTCCTTGGTAAGGCTTAAGCTCATTTTGCGTAATGTCGATGCTGGTGCGATGTAGCGTAGGTAGTTCGATGGACATACCCATGTATAGCCCAAACAAGTTAACGGTTATGTCGTTGAAATTACTATTTAGGGCGTTGCTATGGATAGCGATGGAGACGTCTTCTTGCTCGAAGTAAACTAAGCGCGAATGAAAACCTTCAATCCAACCATCGTGGCCATAACCAGACAAATAGTAGATTGGATAATTGAACACCCCTTTACTGAATTGATTAGAATAACTCTTCATTGATTTTAATGAGTCGGCGGATACCAGTTTGCCATTAAATAACGCACGGATGAAGCGGCTTAGCTCTGTCGGGGTCGAGATCATGGCGCCAGCCCCAAGTGCGACGCTTGGTGACCACTCGTTATAGGGCAACCACTGATAGTTTGAGTAGTAATAAGAGAGTGTGTTAAACCCACAAGCGGCGAGATCACGGCATAGTTTGGTGGCGGTTAACCCGAGCTTGTCGGTAATATGACTTTTTAGTATTTGCTCATAGGGTTTACCGGTGACTTTTTCGATGATATAGCCGAGCAGCAGATAGTTGGCATTTGAGTATTGGAATTGATAGTTAGGGGAGAATTCACTTGGGTAGGATTGAATTCTCGCGACCATTGCCGCTTCACTTTGTTCGCTTGAATAATAAGAGAGAAAATCTTGGTTATCAATGTAGTTGTGGATACCACTTCGGTGGGAAAGCATGTGCTCGATGGTAATGCTGTCGGCATTGGGGATAGTGGGATAGAAGGTCGCCAGCGGAGTATTAAGCGATAGCTCTCCTTGCTCAATCAACTGAAAAACCAGCGTCGACGTAAAGGTTTTTGTTATCGAGCCAATTTTATAGGGACGATTAAAATTATTTTTTTCACCCCGATTTGCGGTTTGTTGACGAAAGCGTACCTTACCCTTCTCGCTAATAACGACGCTGAGCATCGCTTTATTGTGTTTCGCTAAGTCGGTAATGTACTGCTGCATTTTTTGTTGATCAAAATCTCGCTCGGCCCAGCTATTGGCAGAAAAGAAGAGCGATAGAGGGCAGCTAAACAGCGCGAATAACAGTAGATGGTTCCAGCGGCGTAAATGGGGTGATGGTTTAAGACTCTTCATGATTTAACTCCGTATTCTGTCATGCGTTCTTTAGCATATTAAAGCCGATTGAGTTATTAGAATCGTTAAGATTAGATAAATTGATGTTCATAATATAAAACATTGAAGCAACTCGAAAAATACCGATTTCTTTGCCATCTCTACTTGCTCCCTCGTGAGCCTAGTATGGCTTAGTGTCATAGATAAATAACCGCGATGAATTTGCTCCGTGATTGGTGGTGTTAATAAAGCATAATGGCAGTTATTATCAGATTAGAGCGAAATTGAAGCCAACTTATGCTGGCTAAGCGGCTTGGAGATTGGTATGGTGCCTCGCTTACACTCATACCCATAAATATTGTAATGAAATACACTTTTCCAACATGGATGCTGGTAATGGCAACAACCTTTCTATCGGCATCTGCGCACGCGTTTTATCCATTGTGGCTTAACCCCATGATGCTTGAAGATGAGCCCCAGTGGTCACTTGAGCAAGTGACTCAGCAGATAGAGCTGTTTGATTGTGGGTTAGAAGCGGATAATCAACATTTTTGCAGCGATGTGGTGTATTACTACCGCATTCCTATGTATAGCGAAGTTGATATCGAAAATGGGAAAATGAGCCAAGTCTCGCTGCAGCAAGAATACACCTTGATCCGTTACTCAGATCTGCAAATTAACCTGCGTAAAGATGGCTTTTTGCTAAAAGAAGCTCAAATTGGCGGGGCGGCGTTTGTTGTTGCCGACATCTTAAGTGAGGTTTCGGTCGAAGAGGCGAACAAGGCGTTGGTGATGTTCTTAAATCGCCCGGCCAAAGACAATAAGCGCACTCTTGTGTGGCAGCGTGGTGACCACGTCCAAGCGGTACTCACCACCGATAACGAATCGATAAAAGTTCGTTTTCATTATATTGATAATTGAAAACGATAGCCTTTCTGTTTTTCATCTCTTCTTTTAAGCCTTAGCTACATAAGTAGCAAGGCTAATGCCATGCCCAACAAGGCTCCAGCGCAGAATGTGACAGCATTGTGCGCGGGTTTGTGCTCTCTCACTGGCTCTAGCGCTTTGGTTGCGTAACGCTCGGTGTATAGGGTATAACGGGGGTGATAGATATTATTCATAAGTTCCTCTGCACTTCATCTGTTCTCGATTTTTATTATCAGAGGAATAACAGGAATAAAGAACGATATGAAAAACTCACCAAGTTCACCTTTTTTATCCATCAGTCACTTGCAGCGCTTAAAGCAGCTTGATGCGAAGTTTACTTGTCATGCCTCTACGCCAGTAGAGGTGAGCGGCTTAGCCGAGATGCTTGCCTGCTCTGAGCGTAACGTCAGTAAATTGATGAGCACCTTGATGGCGAAAGGGTGTGTGTTATGGCAACCCGGTCGTGGTCGCGGTAATAAATCTAGCTTAACCTTGTTGATGACGTTCGAAGAAGCACTACTGGCTCAGTTGGAGTCTCAAGCGCGCGCTGGTCATATTGATGAGGCTTTTCGCTACGCTGAACAGTTCGAGCGGCGCAGCCTGTTTCAAGACAAACTGCCCTTGTGGCTAGAACCTGCCCAAGCGCAACTGTCGAAGCAAAATACGCTCGCCTATCTCGTCCCTTATTCGTTACCAGAGTGGCGGCCAACGGATGCGACCTCGGTAAGTTCGATTATGTTGCTAGAGGCCGTTTACGATACATTGGTGCAGTACGACAAACAAACTGGAAAAATCGTCCCGCATTTAGCCCACCATTTCACCTATCAAGATAGCCAATATAGGTTTCGCATTCGCAACGATGTTTTGTTTCATAATGGTGTGAAACTTGAAGCTAGCCATTTAAAACGTTGCTTTTGCTACCAAATGTTACGCTCTCAAAACAGCAAGTTATTGTTTAGGCACGTTGAAAATATAGAAGTGGATGGTCAGTGGCTGATATTTAATATGCAGCAGTTTGACCCTATTTTCCCTCATTTATTGGCTGATATTCATAGCGCGGTATTTTTTGTTGATAGTAATGGCGAATTTTCTAAGCCGGTTGGGACAGGCCCATACCAGCTTGGTAGTTATCAACCTAATCATTGGGTACTTGAAAAGAATCGTCACTATTTCTCGGTTGGTGGTTTGATTGAAAAGGCGAACTTTTGGTCGACGAGCGCAGAAGAAGCGGTTTGTTGCGCCCATGTGCAAGAGATAAGCTTCAGCAGTGAGCAAAATCGAGATGACTCGGACAAAGTTGAGCAAGATGCGTGTAACGTGTTTGAGTTTGTTTATCATTCAAACATGCTTTCATTGGAAGAGCGAACTTGGTTGGTTGCTAAAACCCGTCAATTTGCAGAACAGCAAAATAGTATCAGTTCACCTTTAGCCAATAGTGTGATTCCCTATCATCAAGATAAGGGCTTTCATCTGTTTAAATCGGCAATGAAAAAGCCATCTCGGCCGATCGTGATTGTTAGTAGTAGAAAAGATAGCGCGCTATTTTTTAAACTCATCGATTTTCTACAAACACTTGGTGTGGAGTGCGATGTGCACCACCAGTGGGAGGGCGATAAGCTAAAAGCGCGGCAAGTCGATATCATTAACCAATGCTATGTGTTTGGCAATAATACGGTATTTCAGTATTACCGTTGGCTCTTGACTGGAAACATACATAACTATGGTTTAGATGCGATGAGTCGTCACAGCCTTGTTAGTTTTATGAACTCGCTTATGGATGATAGCTCTAACGCCGATGATTTTTTAGATAAGCTCTATCGAGTTGAAGATTGGCTGATCCAAAACCTTCATTATGTCCCGCTTTGGCGCCATCATGCCCGTTATACCACGTCGCAAAAGTTGCATGGGATTGAAACCAACAGCATGGGCGTGATGTCCTTGGCCAACTTATGGCTTGAGTAGTGAACATCACCCCCTCTAGCGGTTAAAACCATTCAGTTTCACTCTATTTGCTTATTACGTTGCTCTTGAGGTTCGTCTTGGTGGTGATTTGGCATCATCCATTTCATCATCAAACCATGTACGGCGAGGCACAAGAGCAGTAGCGCTGCAGTGGTGTACCAAGAAACGCTGCCGAGGTAGAGTTTGTCTGAAGCGATAAACGCCAATGGGATCGCGATCATGGCGACTAAGCATAAGATCATCATCCAACCATGTCCTTTATGGCCGTGTGATGACTGGTGGTTGGAGTGGGTAACTTCAGCGGTGTTTTGTTGCTGGTTTTCGTCCTTCATCATTATTTCCTCTACTATAAATAGTTAGCCAAACAACACGACTAAGATAAAAATTACGACGAGTACGATAGCCAGGACTTTGAACATCAGCCCAAGATCGTTACTGCCGCCTTTCGGTGCTTGATTACAACAACCCATAGAAAACTCCTTTGTTGATGTGATGGTACAGTCATCACTCTAGACCTTGACCTAAGGTGAAGGTAAAGCACTATTTTTGGCTGATGTTTTGGCTGGGGAAGGGGGTGAGGTTATCATCAGTTTTTTGTCTGACTCGTTGTTCTGGATAAATAGTTTGACGGGGAGTGTAGTGGGAAAAGTAAATTCTCATGATGAGAGGAAATTATATTTTAGGGTTCAATTTAAGTAGTATAGAAATAAGCAGCTATTCGAAAGTGAAATATAAATGGTAATAGCTGCTTAATAGGGAGGTATACAGGCTAACGTGCCTTACGATACCTTGATCAGTCGTTACCCTCCGTGCCAGTTAAAACCAGGGCTTCAGCTGCGATGGTGCCGGTAGAGATGGTCATGCCTGCAAATAACAATACGCCAACGTATTTACTCGCAATGATCGCCATGCCAAGGGTGTTAATTGCCTTTTCCATAATATTTACCTTTAGGTTTTCGGGTTAATTTCAATACGGAGATTGTAGTAAATAGATGAAATAAATTTGCGAGGCAAAGCACCATTAACAATAAAATTAGTCAGTGATTAGTAGAAAAAATGAATATGACCACGATTTACAATTTATAACACATTAGTCCTTGCTCGGTTATTTGCTTGGCTTTGTTTTTCTGGTTGAAAACATAATAAGCCTGAATGTGTTTGAATGAATTCAGTGAGTCATTACGAATATCGCCATTCTTAGAAAGGACAGGCAAGGTAACCTTGCGGAGGAGATAAAGGGACAGACCACAACTGTTTGTAAGGACAGACCAAATAAAAAGGACAGACAAGGTAAAAGCCCAAGCAAGAAGCTTGGGCTAGTGGTTTATTTAACTATTGTGTGCAAGCGCTTTACGCTTCTTTGGCCAAGGAATACGGCGTTTGACCGCTGAGATCATATTGGCGAAATCTTGCAGTATTAAGTACAGGCAAGGTACCAAAATCAAAGTCAGTAGGGTCGCGAACAGTACTGCAAAGCCAAGGGCAACCGCCATGGGTATGACGAAACGCGCTTGCAGACTGGTTTCGAACATAATTGGTAGCACTCCGGCAAAGGTCGTGATTGATGTGAGGGTGATGGCGCGAAAACGCGCGCAGCCCGCTTCAACCACGGCTTCTTTTATTGCCACCCCTCGCGCTCTGGCTTGGTTGACGTAATCGGTCATAACCAAAGAGTCATTAATGACCACACCTGCGGCCGCGATAAGGCCAAAGGTCGACATCATGCTGATATCAAGCCCGAACCAGTAGTGGCCCCAAATGGCGCCCGTTAAACTAAACGGGATCACTGACATGATGATCAGCGGCTGAGTATAGCTTTTTAGCGGCACCGCTAAGAGCATGTAGACGATGATCATCCCCGCTAAGAAGAATAAGAGCTGTTCATTTTGCTGCGCTTGCTGCTCTTCAATTGCGCCGCCCAGTTCGGTTTTGACACCGGGAAAGGCTTTGAACAGATCAGGCAGCAAAGTTTGCTGAATGGTTTCAACGACGGCGTTAGGTTCGATCACTTCTTCGTCTATAGATCCATAGACATACACAGTGCGGTAGCCCTTTTCTCGGCGTATGGTGCTGATCCCCGGTTTCTGGACGATCTCAACCACATCGCCAAGCATGACTTTCTTGCCTGTCCTCGTAGTGATAAGCGCGTAGCGTAGTGAAGAGAAGGCTTCACGAGTGAGTTTTGGATAACGCACCATGACTTTGACTTCTTCTCCATCGCGGATGATGCGCTGCGCTTCACCGCCATAGAAACTGCCGCCAACTTGCTCGGCAATGGTTGAGAGGTCAAGGCCAAGATCATAAGCGACCGGAGTTAGGCTAAGCAGTACTTCCTTACTGGCGGTATCGATGGAAGAGCTAATGTCATACAAGCCTTTTTGTTTTTGCAATTGGGCAATGAAGAATCTGCCCGCCTCGTTAAGGGTATCAATGTCTGGGCCATAGAGTAGATAACCAAACTCATCACCAGCTTGGCCACCGTTGACGTCATCATAAATTGTGAAGGACTTCATGCCTGCAATGGTCGGCATTTTTTCTCGCCAGCGGCGGGAGAGCTCAAAGGTGTTGTATGGCCTGTTCTCTTCATCGACCAGCGGCACGATAATTCGGCCTTTGGTGCGCCCTTGGTTCATCGACATCAGTGTTTTGAGCATTCCAGTGCCATATTCGGCTTTGGTTTCCTCTTCTACCTGCCATATCGCGGTTTCGATGGTTTTGAGTGCATCAATGGTTTGTTCGTCGGAGACGGTGTCGTTCATTTTGATGCTAATGCCGGGAAAGTCGTGGGGCACTTTAGGGCTTGGGACAATTCGGACATAGTTCGCCATCACCAGCGCCGCACTGATAGCCAGTAGGCCGATGAAAGCTGCAAGGACAGACCAACGCCAATGCGTACACCAAGTGACAGCTCGTTTGTATGGGCCATTAATGAAGCCAAAGAAAGCTGTATTAAATTTATCGCGCCAACTGCCCGGTTTTATTGGCGTGAAATGGGTGTGCGCCAAGTGTGCGGGAAGGATGAGCTTGGATTCGATTAAGCTAAATATTAAACATAGGATCACGACCACGGCAATACCGAGGAAGAAGGCGCGCTCTGGGCCTGTAGACATAATAAAAGGCGCAAATACCGCAATAGTGGTCAGCACACCAAACGTTGCTGGGGTTGCGACTTTTTTCACGCCGCGCACCACGGTTTCGACTCCGCCGCCATGTTTCTCAATTTCGGTATAAGCACTTTCGCCCATCACGATGGCATCATCTACCACAATGCCAAGCACCATGATAAAAGCAAACAGCGAGATGATATTAATACTGATGCCAAATACAGGCATCAGCATCAGCGCGCCGAGAAAACAGACTGGCAACCCTATCATTACCCACATTGCAAGCTTAACGCGCAGGAAGATACTCAGTAGCAGGGCGACGAGGATCGCGCCTTGGAGCAAGTTTTTCAGCATCATATCAAGGCGGGCATTGAGGTAGTAGGTCATGTCGACCAAGGTATCGAGTTCAAATCCTTGTGGCAGTGTTTTATTGCGCTCAGTGATATACGCTTTGACGCTTTCGGCCACGGGCACCATGTTTTGATCTTTGGTAGCTTTGACCGCTAGGTAAGTCGCGTTTTTGCCCGCATATTTAAAGTGGCGTTCGCCTTCGGTAAAGCCATCTTTAATGGTCGCAATGTCTTGCAGCAGAACTTTGGCACCGTTCGCACCGATTTTGACCGGGATTTGGCGAAATTCGTCGCCGCTGTAGTACTGGTTTTCAATGCGAACGGAGATCATTCCTGCATTGGTGCGTACCATCCCGGCCGAGTAGTTGGCGGAATAACGGCGAATCGCATTGCTTACATCACTTAAGGTGAGATCGTATTTTCTTAACGTATCGGGATGGATCTCGATGGCGATTTCATCTTGTGGCGTTGATATTTCAACAAGATCGACGTTGTTAAGCAGTAACAGTTCATCTTCAATGGTTTTTGCTAATGGCTTGAGTTCGGAGAGCGGTTTGTCGCCAATTAGCACCATCTCAATTACATCTTGTTTAAACTCAACTTGAGTGATGTTGATTGGCTCCATTGCACCGGGAAACGTTGCGATGCTTTCAACTCGCTGCTTCACCTTGTCTAGCACTTGGGAAAGATCTTGCTTAGGGTCAATCTCTAGTGAGACTTCGCCGCCACCTCGATAAGCCGTGGTTACCGCTTTTTTGATTTCTGTAACGTCTTTGATAGCCTCTTCAACCTTTACTAAGATGCTCTCTTCAATTTCTTGTGGCGAGGCACCCGAGTAGGTTGCGCTGACGTTGATGTAGTTGATTTCGATATTCGGAAACATCTGCTTTTGAATAAAGAAATAGGTTGCGGTGCCCATGATAAGGATGAATACCATAAGCAAGTTTGCCGCAACCGAGTTATTGGCAAAATAGGCGATAAGCCCAGTTTGTTTGGGGGCTGGATTGTTTTGAGTCACCTCAGACATAGCCGCTTCCTTACTCTTTTGTTGTGTCTGCGTTCGCGACAATGACGTCCATTCCGACTTGAGGGTACTCTGGAACGGTTGTGACCAGTTGGTCTGAGCGTTCTAAGCCTTGGTTGACTAAGAAGAACTCGCCTTCTTCTCGTAGAACATTGACGGTGCGAGGCAGCAGTTTATTGTCGTCGCCAACAACCCATACTGTGCGGTTATGTACCATTTCCTGTGGCAAGCGATATATCTGCTTGAGCTGTTTTCCTGCAAACCGCACTTGAACAAATGAGCCAAACTTAAGGGCTGGGATGTTTGAATTTACGCCGTAAGGATCTTGGATGCGCACGACCAAGTTCACCATACGAGTGCTACTATCAACAACGCCTAAGTCACGCGCAAGCTCACCACGTCGTTGTACCTTTACCACGCCATTTTGAATTATCGTAGCGTCTGTCCCTGCAAGAGTATCGGGTAAGAATGCGCTATCGAAACCCGCAATCGGCAGGATAATTTCACCCGCTTCAATGTTGTTGAGCACTGCAACTTGACTGCCCGCGGGAACGTATTGGCCGACACCAATTTGGCGAGACACAACCAGCGCATCATAAGGCGCGATGATTTTGCAATTAGCGAGGTCACGGCGAGCGCGCTTAAGCCCTGCCAATGCTGATTTTACTTCTGCTTGAGCGCTCAGCAGTTGAGGTTTACGTAAGTAGAGGTCAGAAACTTGTTTATCACTGAGCTTCTTGGCTTGGCGGGCCGCCACCTCACCTTTGGCTTGCTCTTCAATTAAACTCGCTTTCGCACGGGCTAATTGCGCCTCGGCTTGCAATACAGCGGCTTGATAATTGTCTTGCTCTAACGTAAACAATACCTCACCACGCTTCACTACGCCGCCAGGAACAAAGTTAGGGTGCCAACTCACCACCTCCCCAGAGACTTGCGCCGACAACTGCGTGGTCTCAAGCGGCGCCAATTCACCAAAGCTTGCAATAACCACTTGATGATCCGTCGGGAACAACGCGGTTGTCAGGACAGTCGGCGCAGACTTCACTTGCTCGTTCGCGTCCTCAACCGGCCCATTTTGCTGGATCGCGCTATACCCCCCATAAGAGACCCCACCTATAAGGACAGGCAACAACCATCGCAATGACTTCTTAAACATACTCATTCCTTGTGTTAATCATTCGCCATTTCATTCTTAAACTGTGACAACAGCAGCGGCGAAGTATAATTTTATAAACTGTGTCTATTTGAACTTACCTATGCACCTTGTGGCAAGAGTAGTGCCAACTATTATTTGTATAATTAATAAGAACTTAATGAAATATTGATTTGCGCACCAGAGGCGAACGCGCGAAATTCGCTAATGATTGGCTTATATCGCTATGCAAGAGTAAAGGAAGTTGAAGTTAGGATCTGACCGCAAGTGCTTCTTTTCCAAGGACAGACCAAATAATTCTAGGGACAGACCAAACTTAGTTAGTTCAGGCAACCAATTAGAAAAAGGACAGACTAACCTTGATGAGCCTAATGATCGGTCGTGTTTGGTATTGAATGTGTCAGTTGATAGGCCTAGCTGAGCGACGGGAGTAGTGTGCACAGGCAGAATGCCAGTATGGAATAATTGGTGGCAAGCGATCTATACCTTGAAAAAAGAAGTGCTGGTGGGGTTGGTAATCGCTGAAATTCTGAATAAGTAACTGAATTTCAAGCATATAATTACGCAATTGAAGTGGGCTAGCTTAATTCGAAAGTAGGCAGTATCTCTTTAACTTGGAAGGCAATAACCACTACCACGCAGGCGGCCCTTCATCCGAGCGACTTCATCTATGCGATCCTTTGTTCCAACCATGATCGCTCTAGGACGTTCTAAGTTGGCGGTAATGTCATTCCACTGGTTTGTTGGTATATTCACTCTCTTTAGGATTGGTGGGAGTGCATCAGATATTTTCCCTTTCTTTCCATCCTTCATTTGACGACCGCTCCAATCGATTAGTTCTAGATAATCAGTAAGGCTGAATGGAATGCAGGCCGTATTATTGCCGCTAACTTCTGACTGAAATGGATGAAAGTAAGGTAGCGAAGGCTGGCCTGTTTGTATTGCGATTATTCGATGGTGAGCCGATGTAAATTGAGATTCTTCAGGCGTCTTAGCGATACCAGCTCGGATGGGGTTAAGATCAACATAACTCATTGTTGCTAATAGAGCTTTATCATCAAGAAGTGCTTGGCTGGTGAAGCGACTTTCCCAGAAGTGGCCTTTGCATTCATCTTCTTTGTTCGCTTTTCTGGCGATGTACTGATTAATTTCCTTCATAAACCAACTTAAGTCATAAAGCTGCTTGCGCCACTTAACCACTAAAGCTCGGGCTGCGGCCAGTTGCGCTTTACTGCTCAGTTCGCCTTTTACCATGCGTTTAACCAGTGTGGGTAGGCTATGCAGTATTTGCCAGCGGTTTATCACTTCAAAGTCTGTTAGCTGCATTGCCTTTTCTTTATCGACATAGGCAACCAGATGGTAGTGGTTATGCATGATGGCGTGAGAGCAAATCTCAATGCAGTAAACACTTGCGACCAGAAATAGGCGATCTTCAATCCATTTCCGGCGGTACTCATAGTTTTTATGCGTATGAGGATCGTATCCGCACAGAAATCCTCTTCGGACACAGCGTGTAACGCAATGATAGTAACGAGTTGTATCTAAGTAAACGAGTTGGCTTCGTGGGACGGTCATGGTGCTACCTCTGTTTGGATATACAGTTACTATAGATTATAAGTAACCTGTGTGCATATCCAGTTTTCGAAACTATGAGCGAAGTAGGATGCTGATGTAACTGAGTGGTTTGTTGGTTGCTTGCGTGGTCTGTCCTTGGAGGGAGGGGGAGTTATTAGGCTCTGTTGAAAGCAATGTTATGTCACTACCTGGGTTTATCTCGTCTGTCTATATAAGGGCATCGTGGGTCTTTGTAGAGGTGGTTGTGTTGCCTGTCCTTAGACGAGGAGACAAAAAAATGACGATTAAATGTCAAAGGTTTGCCATTAATTGATTCGAAAGTAATGTGATTCTTGTTTTATGTAATACATTTGTGTACGATTTCGAACTAATGTCACATTCTAAGTACCTCCCATGCAAAATGAAATAATAACTAGAGCGGACAACTACAGGGTGAATGTTCAAGGTGCCGATGGGCTGAACGCGTCGGAAAAGTATGCTAGGTTACTTTGTTTTATCATTTCAGTCGGCCTGGTGTTTTTTAGCTTTAACGTCGTCACTCCTCGTTGGGAGGTGTTGTGGTTGTATGATTCAAAGCGAATTTTTGTTTGCGCGTTGGTGATCATTAGCAGTCTTACATATGTCATTTCGTCGGCTGTTCGTGAGCAGGCCATTACTATGTTTGTTGGTTTATCGCGACCAACAAAAATTGCGCTAGGTTGTCTGTTTGGGGCGATGCTCTTTGCCAACTTGTTTGGTGAGCACTTTCTCGCGGGGCACATTCAGTTTTTCTACTTAATTGGGCTTGTATTGTTGTCTGTCCTTTTAGGCCCGTTTTTAGCGAGGAATAAGGCGCAGTTTTTTAGGTTGTGTGTCCTTATAAATATTTTGCTGTTTTTGAGTGTGGCGGTGATGTTTTGGGGGATGACACTAACCGGGCATGAGGTCACGATTTTTTCGCTGTTTGGCTTTGTTAACCCGCGCTTTCTTAACCATATTCAGGTTTGGATATTTATATCGATTGCCTATTTAGCGGTAACTGATATGAGGCGTGGAAAGGCTGGAGCTGTTGTGCGGATTAGCCTGATGTTACTTTTCGCCACGAGTTTTGCAACGGATGCGAGAGGGGTATTGCTCTCGATGTCTATTGGTTTTGTCTTGCTATGCTGCTTTGATAAGGCAAACCGTGCGATTTGGTTTAAGATTTTTTGGCAGAGCCTGTTGTTTGGTTATGTTTTTAAATACGTTTGCTTATCACCTATGCCAATGATTTGGTTTGGTGAAATCGGGAATGTATCTGTAGACCCCCAAGTTCGTGTAACCAGCTCTGGCCGATTAGATATGTGGATAGAGATAATATCTAGTGTGTCCTTATTTGGTTATGGTGGTGATAAATATGCTTGTGAAGGGTTGGCAGTTGCAGGCCCCCATAACTCTTTCTTGAATGTCCTTTATCATTGGGGAATTGTCGCTTTAGGTGCTTACGTCACTTTAGTCGGGCTATTGGTTAATAAGTTGCGAAAAATCCAACACTGCTTGACCTTAGCCATAGGGATTACCTTAATCTCGGCTGTCACTTACAGCTTTTTTACTGGCTTACTTGTTACACCCTTAAGTCAAGTTTTCGCGGTTTGTTTGCTAGGGTTATTCTGGGGACAGACTAGACATCATCAACCAGTAACCAAGCCTAAATACGCTTGTCAGGCTCATATATCACTCATTGTCATTTCAATAATATCCATACTGTTAGTCGGATACCGACTCGAATTAAGAATTAATAATTACCCTGAGTTAGAGCAGGAGATGGTTTATAAACCACAGTTCTGGTTGGGCTATAACTGCCTGTCGAAGCCAGAACTACCTTAACTTTGCTGCTATAAAAATAGAAAACATAATATGAATAAATTTAAAAATATCCGAAGGCAAAAAGGTGTCTTTGCTATTGAGTTTGCTCTGGGGTTTATAGTGCTCTTCATGTTCACTATGTTGATTTTTGAAACTTGCCGATTGACCTATATTTGTTCTGTCCTTGATTACGCGACGGCGGAAGCGGCGCGGGATGCGCGGGTGCAATTAAAGAAAAATCCTGATTATGCCGAGTATCGGGGAAATGGTTTTGATTGTAGTTCATTGCCAGAACCGAAAAAGCGCGAGTGTGAGGTGGTCCAGTCTTTTAAAGGGGATGAATTTCAGGTCTGGTTTCACTGGTTTGTTGAAAAAAACGGAGGTGTTTTGTGGAAGATCATGTCCGCAGAGAACCCAATGGCCGTGACCGCTAAGCATTATAGAAACTTGGATGATTTAGTTAATGATAACGTGAATTCATCTACTTGGAAGAAAAACTCCTTTTCATTGTTTGAAGTGAGCTACTTTTACCAACCTATTTTCTTTAAATGGTCAATCTTGAGCACTGATATTCGCCGTCACGCTTTGGTTATTGATGAGTTTGAGAGGCACCGTCATGCTGAAAAATAAATCACAAACAGGGGTATTTTCGATTGAAATGGCTTTCGTTTTACTCGGCATGTGTGGATCTCTTTGTTTTTGCTTTGATTTGGGCTACCAGCAGATCCGAAAAAGCCAATTAGAGCGAATTTCATACTCGTTGGTCAGTGTTTTAAAAGAGCGGGCTCTTTTTTTTGATAAGAGAGAATCGGCAAATTCAAACGACGTAAGAAAACTTCACACAATAGGTACAAAGCTACTTGGTGCAAAGAAAGAAGATGTTGCTGTGGTTATCAATCAACGAGTGGCAGGGCAAAAAGGTACACATTTGAAGTACCCTGCGAGCCTTTCTTGCGCGCCTAAACAGAAACTATCGAAATCGTTTGACGTTACTTTAGAAAAATCTGGTAAATATGCACCAGTCTATCAAGTCACGGTATGTCAGCGGATTCCAGCATGGTTTGAAAGAATCATAGGAGAAGAGGCAGATAAAAATGACCGAATCATTCAGGCTCAATCCAGTTTCTTAGGCAGGTAGATATGCGACAAACTAGAATTAAGCAGCAAGGCGTAGCTGCGATTTGGTATATATTTTTGATTGGCGCGATTATGTCTCTAGGGGCTTTGGCCATTGAAGGTACGCGTTACATTGAGAAAAAAGCTCGACTAGGGGACGCAATGGAAGCAGCGTCAATCGCTGTTTCGACGAGCGACAGAGTTACTGAGAAGTTTGACAAGGATACAGCGCTAAAAGTGGCGAAGCTTTGGACAAACTACTATATCCCAGATGAAAAAGGCATCGAACTTGAGGTCGATAGAAGTGATAAAAAGGAGCTCTATGGGATTGACAGCCTAGTTACTCCTTATGAGGTCGAATATTTTCGCTATGATGTGAGCGCTAAAACCATTCATGATTCTTGGTTTCGTTTTTCGAACTGGGCGAGTTTTGATGAGCAAGTAAAAGTTGCGAACAAAGGTACATCGGGGCGAATTAAAGGTGGTCATGAACCAGTGGATATTGTGTTTGTTGCTGATTACTCAGGTTCGATGAATAACTGTTTACGTGGTTCTTCCAAAGAATATAAATGTCGATGGGGGGAAGTGAGCAAGATAGAACACCTCAAGCAGGCTATAACAGGGGTAACGAAGCGTATTTATAATGTTCACAATGAATCTACTTTTGGCTTCATCCCTTTTACTAAGCGGATTGTAGCCCAGAGAAATGGGCGATTTTACTGCGCATCGCCGCTACTTTCAAAAAGAGGGAGTAATGCTGAACAAGTAAGAAATAGCGGGCTGTTTTCTGAACTGTTAACTAAAGATACGCAGGCAGAAAGAAATGATTTTTATAGAATGCATACAAATGTTTTTTATTCAAGTGAAACTAAGCAATTAGCAAATTACTATGCGAACTTGATGAAAGGTAATGTGAAAGATGGTTCAGGTGTATTAAAGAGAACACGTGTCGCGAACTGGGAATATGAGAGTTATGTAAAAAGTATTGGGAAAAGTTGGGATGACATTAAATATAAACATAAAAATAAGGTAAGCGATAAGCATAGAGGAGCATTTAAATTTGATACTAATAATAACGATAATCTAATAGGCAATAGTTCGGCGACAAAAGAGCATGTTAGCATTACGAGAAGCGCATCAGAGATCAATGTATATAGTAAGCCAATGTTTCCTTTGTCTGTTGAGTACGGAGCAAACTATCCACAAGGTAGCAAACCAAAAATTAGTTCTTACTGCACAACTTCGAGAAAAGGAGGGGTGCCTAATTTTTACTCTATAGAGAGAGAGGGCTTTTCAGGCAGAATTGATGTAGACGCATTCAATGATAAAATCCGTAGTATGAAAGCTGGTGGCGGCACCGATATGTATCAAGGCCTTCTTGCTGCCCCCCATCAGTTTTATGGTGCGAAAAATCCTAATAGATACATCATTGTGTTGTCTGATGGTAAAGAAAATAACGACACCTTTAAGAAGCTAGTAAAAGCGGGACTTTGCAAAAACTTAAAAAATACACTGAAGAAAGAAAACGGAAGAGATAAGTATAATTTTAAGTTATTTGTTGTGGGAATAGGTCTGAATCAAAATAATAATTGGGCCTATAAGGATTGCTTTGGCGACAACATCATTACAGTGTGGGATCCCAAAGAGTTGGAAAAGAGAATATTGGGTATCATCACGGACGACATAGGCCACAATTTCGAACGACACTAAACCTACCTGCTATAACTTCATCAAACCTAAGCCCGCACTTCACTATGCGGGCTTTTCTATTTGTCGATGACAATAGTGTGATGTCAGCGCGTCAAGCTTATGGCGCAATGTCGAATCAAAAAGAGTAACTGCTCTATGTGGCGGTTTTTTATCTTGGTTGAATAAACACCATTAAACTCATGGTTAGTAATGCGATTTTAAAAGGGTTTTTCTTTGTAAGTTGTTGATAGTTATCTCTATAGTTGGTGCGACAAAAAACTGCTCCGACATCAAACAAATCACTTGTAATGTGATACTGATCCAGTAAACTAGCCCGTGTCAAAAAAACGTTGCTAGCAAAATCATTATCGATTTTTTTGTGCTGGCTTGGTATCAAACTTCAAAGTGGGAAAACGAAAAATGAAAAGCCTAATCAACCAGTTCATCAAGAACGAAGACGGTGTAACAGCGATTGAGTATGCAGTGATCGGTGTGGCCATGGCCGCTGGACTTGTAGCCATTATGGGGGGGACGGGTGGCACCGATAAAGGTTTTATTGGTAAATTGTCAACAGCTTTCAAAAACATCGGTGATAAGATAGCAACTACTTCATCTATATAATGACTTTAGTTTGCTTGATTGCTATATTGACCGTCCTCGCGGTCAATATTTGCATCTCAGACTGGAAAGAGAGACTGATTAGCAACAAGCTAGTCGCTCTTAACTTTGTAGTTTGTCTTGTTCTCGCCTTGCTTTTGGATGTTTATCCAATTTGGCAAGGCTTGGTTATATCCTTAATGACTTTTATTATTGGCCTGTTTTTATTTAAATACAGAGTTTTTGGCGCTGGCGATATTAAGTTGTTAATGGGTTACTCACTGTGTTTTAACTTCTCGTTGGCATTAGATAACTTAATTGGTTTCTTATTAGTCGGGGGTGTGGTGGTTATGTTTCAGTTTGGCTGGGCATATTTAACTGCGGGCTATCAAGAATTAAAAGAACGGGGTGTGCCTTATGGTATTGCCATTGCTAGTGTCAGCACTTTTAATATCGCTTGTTTAGTATTGGACCCATCCAGATTATGAAACAGAGATTCACTCATCTTTTAGCCATTCTAGCCTTAGGGGTTGGGGTGTATGGTGTATTTAACGAAGTGTTTGCCACTAAGCCTGCACCAACCGAAATTGAACAGGTCGCCGTGCCAGAGCGTAAAGTTCGGGTGTGGCTTGCCAATACAACCATTGAGCGTGGTGAGAATTTTTCTGCTGAATTAGTAGAAGCAGAGATGCGCTTAGAGGATGAGGCGGATTATGCGTTATTAGATTTGCCTTACAGCAAAGGTGCGGTATTTCGCCATCGCGTTCGTCCCGGTGAGATGCTTACTTCAGATGATTTAATTACTCCAGATAACCCAGATTACGTAGATACTATTATAAAGCCAGGTATGAGTGCATTTCCTCTAGCAATGGAGCAACGCCACATTATTGCAGCAGGTGTCAAAGCGGGGGATTTTATCGATATTTTGGCGCTTACCTCTCTACAACAAAATATGGCTCAGCGTGATAGCGTTCAGTCGCCGCGAGATGCCAATATAGATGTTAAACCCCTACTTAACCAAGTACGAGTTTTGGCGGTTCGTGGCAAAACCTACGATAACCAAGATTTGATCCACTATAGCCAAGATGAAGCGAGCGCTATGGTTACGGTGGTACTGGAAATCCCTCACCGCTTTATCAGTAAAATGACTTTAGCCCGCCGTTTATCAGCATTAGAGATCTATAAATCGCGCAGTCAGATGTATCTACCTGAAGCACAAACAAAAGATATTCTTCCTGGTTATCAGGGCATTGTCGAACTTCGCGGCTCGCGTCGAAGCTAATACTGGAGTTAAAATGAAACCTCTAATTTTCTCGGCTCGCGCTATCGCAGTTGCTTACATGTTGTGTGTGGCTCCAGCCTTTGCTGCTAACGTAACTATTGCTTTAGGCGATGCGACGAGTGTCGTTACTAAACAAGAAATCGGCACCATTTTTGTTTCCTCGCCCGATATTGCCGATTATCAGATCTTAGACGCCACTAAATTTGTGCTATTTGGTAAAGAGCGTGGTGATACACGCATCATGGTTTTTTCTAAAGATAATTCCAAAATTTACGATAGAAAAGTCAGTGTCGTTCGCGATGTTAGCTTGGTTAACCGCCAGTTAAAGCTTCATTACCCCAATCTGTCTGTCAAAGTAGAAGCGATTGATGAACAAGTGCTAGTGCAAGGTGAGATCATCAACCAGACTCAGCATCAGGAAGTGATCAAGCTAATCGGTGAGCTATTAAAATTAGCCAAGACCGAGAAAAAAAGTAGCGGTGGCGGAAATAGCGGTTCAAAAGACAAAGGCTCTAGCAAAGTAAACGCAGACTTTATCAGTAAGGTTGAATACAAAGGTTTAGTCGACAAGCTAAAGATCGCAAGTGCAGATCAAATTAACGTTAAGCTATCTATCGCTGACGTAAGCCGTCAACTGAATGAAGAGTTGGGTTTTAAGTGGAATACCGCAGGCCAAGGTGCCGGCCAATTTATGCTAACCAACTTTAAAGCGGGTGATTTAAGTACGTTAATTAGTGCTATCTCGGACAATAACCTTGGACAGATGTTGGCGGAACCTAATCTATCGGTGATTTCTGGTGAGTCGGCCAGTTTCCTTGTCGGTGGTGAGTTACCAGTGGTGACCTCTAGTTCGAATGGCTCATCCGTGACTTATAAAGAATACGGTATCAAGTTAGCGTTTGCTGCCAAGACGCTTGAAAGTGGTCGTATTCGCTTAAAGCTCAAGCCGGAAGTGAGCTCGGTAGATAAAGTCTATAGTGGCGGTGAAGGCTATATGCCAGCGTTACGCACTCGTAAAGCGGAAACAACGCTAGAGCTTAAAAATGGCGAAAGCTTTGTCATTGGTGGCTTGATGAGCAGCGAAGATGTAGAAGGTATTTCTAAGATCCCAGGAGCCGGCGACATTCCAATTTTAGGCGCACTGTTTAGAAGCTCTGCCACCAAACGCGAAAAGCGCGAACTAGTAATAGTCGCCACCGTCAACCGCGTCAAACCGCAACACGCATCCGAAATCCAACTGCCAAGCATGTACCCAACCAGCACGCTCAAGCGTCTGTTTGGCATGAGCGACACACCAAAATACCAAGTGACTTACGACTTGCTGTCTCAAGGGGGCTTTAAAAAATGATCCGCATGACATTAAAAAATGTTGCTCTGTTGGCGGCAAGCCTAACGCTGCTTGCTGGCTGTAGCGGCCAGCCAGTTACGGGGACTGAAGCGGTGCTAGTGCCGGTTAAAACCGAATTAAAGCTAGGTTACAAATCTCACAAAGCGAGCGAAAAAAACAAGCTACAACAAAAAGCGCGCGATTTTGTGGTGAAGCAGTTTGAGCAAAACGCCGAGCGCATCGTGATTGTATCGCACAGTAAAGCGGGCGGTCAGTTGCAAGCGAAATTGAAGCGTGATTTGGGCAAATATCAGCAGTGGGTAGAGTACCAGCAGCAACCTAAAGCAAAAGCGACCAATGATATCGTGCTTACCGCTTATCGCACTCAAGTGATCATGCCGCCCTGCCCACCATTGAGCTCTGCCAATGATTGGACCATGCAAGACGGCTGCTTTGTTGATCGCGCTAGGCAAAAATCGTTAGCGACACCTTCTACGTTAAAACCGGTTGTTTCTGAGCTGTCGATATACGATCAAGAGGGGCTGTAATGTTAGATCTTACCTCTGCTCTTAAAGCGACCGAGTCCCTTACCGAGACTAAAGAAGGTTTGCATAGTGTTCTATTTCATCAGTCAGAGCACTGCCAAAATCTAGTTAAAGAGGTGTTTAGTTTTGATTCGCTAGGCGAGCCAGAACTGATGGACATGAAGCCCAATACTTGGGATGACTTTTTCGCTAAAAACACGGTGCGTTTAGATCTGGTGCTGATCGAGCTGACCGAATGCGACAATGTTATCGCTAAAATCGCCGAACTTTCGCCGCAAATTCCTAACACCGCGTCGGTCGTTGTTATTGGTAAAGAAGACGCGATTTCGACCATTCGTTCATTAAAAGAGATGGGTTTTTACTATGTCTTTTGGCCAGTGGTAAAAGCCGAATTGAGCGACTTTATTCGTCACGTAGTACGCAATCATCACGGTGGCAAAGGCTTAGGTAAAGAGCGTAAAGCAAAGCGTATAGCGGTGATCGGCGCAAAAGGTGGCGTGGGCGCCTCTTTGGTTGCGTGTGAGCTTGCGAGTTTCTTACATAAAGAAACCCACAGCCGCGTGATGCTGGTGGATCACAACTACCGCGACAGCAACTTAGATGTGCTGCTTGGGGTCGAAGAGTACGACAAGCTGGACATGAATAAGTCCTCGGTACAAGTGACTCAGCTTGACGAAGATTCAGCGCAAGGCCTGATGCAAAACGTCTGTAGCGGTATTTCATTATTGGCGGTTGATGGCGAGAAAGCATCAATCGATGACTGCACCAAACAGACAGATGCCATGGTGTCGCTACTGATGCGCCGCTATAACATGGTGGTGGAAGACTTATCGGCTTCGGTAGAATTTCCTATCGATTATAGCCACCTGTGTGAACACTTCGACTCCATCGTGGTGGTTGCCGATCCTACCGTGTCTGCGGTGCGCTCGGCAAAGCGCATTTTCCACAATTTAGATGTCGCCGCGCGTAACAGTTTAAAGACACCGCGCTCCCTATTAGTACTCAACCAACATCGCACTTTCCGCGATGGGGTGCTGTATGCCAATGAAATCGAGCAACAGCTCAAGCGTAAAGTGGATGTAGAAATTGCTTACGAAAAAAGCATTCCTTCGGTGCTGCTTTCCGGCCAGCGCTTTACCGATCTTCGTGGCCGCTTCTCGAGTAAGCTAGTGAGCTTAGCGGGCTTAGTACTAGGGCGTTCGATTGTGGTTAAGAGCAACCCAATTTTAAACCTGATCCATCAAATCAATGCCAAGTTTTCCAAAAAATAGCGAGAGCCTTAAATGAGTGCTGCCAAATCCCTTTACCTGGATATTCGTAATAGAATTTACGAAGCGCTGGATACATCAGCGGTAGAAAATGCGAACAAGGAGCAGCTTCGCACTCAACTAACCAACGGTGTCGACATGTTGGTTGAACAAATGGAACAGCCGGTTCCCGCTATTATGCGCCGCCAGTTTGTCGTTAACTTGATTGATGAACTCACGGGCCTTGGGCCACTGCAACCTTTGATGGATGATGAAGACATCACCGACATCATGGTTAATGGCCCAGACAGCATTTTTGTCGAGCGCCACGGCTTGGTTGAGCAAACCGACATCTCGTTTGTGGATGATAACCAACTGCGTCAAATCGCTCAGCGCATTGTTTCTCGCGTTGGCCGCCGTGTGGATGAATCTACCCCAATGGCGGATGCCCGCTTGCCAGATGGCAGCCGTGTTAACGTGGTGATCAGCCCTATCAGTATTGATGGCACCGCCATCTCCATTCGTAAGTTTAAAAAGCAGAGCATTGGCCTGCCAGAGTTGGTTGAGTTTGGCGCCATGAGCCCGCAGATGGCCAAAGTGCTGATGATTGCTTCGCGCTGCCGCTGTAACATCTTGATTTCTGGTGGTACAGGCTCGGGTAAAACCACTTTGCTTAATGGTCTGTCCCAGTACATTTCTGAGAAAGAGCGCATCTTGACCATTGAAGATGCCGCTGAACTTAAACTGCAGCAGCCACACGTATTGCGCCTAGAAACCCGCGTTGCAGGCACCGAAGGGACAGGCATGATCAACCAGCGCGACTTGGTGATCAACGCCCTGCGTATGCGCCCAGATAGGATCATCATTGGTGAGTGTCGTGGCTCAGAAGCGTTTGAAATGCTGCAAGCCATGAACACCGGTCACGATGGCTCGATGTCAACTTTGCACGCCAACACCCCGCGTGATGCGCTGGCCCGTGTTGAGAGCATGATCATGATGGCCAACTTAAGTCTGCCTTTAGAGGCGATTCGCCGCACTATTGTGAGCGCGGTGAACATAGTGATTCAGGCTAACAGGCTGCATGATGGCACCCGTAAAGTCACGTCCATCTCTGAAGTGGTGGGGCTTGAAGGGGAGAACGTGGTGATGGAAGAGATCTTCCGTTTTGAAGCCGATGAGCGCCAAGGTGAAGGCGAGAAGATCTCTGGCCGTTTTATGACCCCAGGCTTAATGCAGCGCTCAGAGCTTGCCAAAAAAGCGCGTTTCTTTGGCCTGTATGAAGAGCTGATGGCAGCATTTAGGTAACCCAATGCAGTTATATATTTCGTTAATGCTAATTGGTGGTGTGGCGTTTTACTACAGCAAAACCCTCAAAAAGCAGAAAGTTATTCTGATCAAAAAAGATAAGCAGAGCCATGTTGATAAAGAGATCGATTTGGTAAATCTATCGTCTCTTAAAGGGGACAGTCTAAAAGATAAGTTGCTTATTCGTGTTAATGCGACGGCTAAACAGCTAGGTAAAAAAGGGGCTGTGCAGGCTGCTATTGGCATTACGTTGCTCAGCTTTGTGATGAGCTATGTCGTGGGCGTTTATTTAGCGATGGGCTTTGTTTCCGGTATGGCAGCATTAGCCGCGACCCCGTTTGTGGCGACGTTTTTACTCATTCGCTTTCTGATTGGTCGCAGACAGAAGAAATTTGAGGCCTCATTTCCTGATGCGATCAACTTGATGACCAGTGCAGTGGGCTCTGGTGAGAGTGTGATGCAAGCGATTCAGTTTGTTGGCGATAAGCTCGATAGCGAAGTCGGCAAAGAATTCAAATGGATGGGGCAGCGTTTGCAAATTGGTGAATCACCGGATGATGTGTTTCGTCGCTCTTGCCAAAACTGTCCATACAAAAGCTACCGTTTCTTCATTATTACTCTGCGCGCGAATATGAGCCGTGGTGGTCAGTTAAAGGAGATCATGGCGCGACTAAACCGAGTGTTATTTGATGCACGCTCGGTGGAGAAGAAGACCAATGCCATGACCTCAGAAGCGCGGTTGTCAGCCAAAATTGTTGGTGCGATTCCATTTTTATTTCTGTTTGGTATGCAGTACATGAGCCCTGAAAACTTCCAGTTTGTTATTCATGATTCGGGCGGCCGTATGATCCTATATTACCTGATCGGTAGTGAAACCATTGGCATGACCATTATCTGGTTTTTAATTCGAGGGATTCGCTAATGTCTTCGATGATCGTGTCGATAATTGCGCTACTACTTAGTATCGTCGCTTACTCAATGCTACGAAATTCAGCTCAAACTAAGCAGCGTGCTCGAATGCATCGATTGCTACAAAGTGAGCAAGTGGAAACGGAAGCGAGAAAGAAGTTTCGCTTAGCGATGAACAAGATCAGCGCCGAGAACAAACAAGAGTTTGAGCAGAAGCTTGAGCAAGCAGGCATCTATAACCGTGGTATCGCCATCTATTATCTGCCAGCCAAGTTTGGCGTGATTGCTTTATCTGTGGGTATCGCTGCCTTTATGGTGATGAGCGATAGTTGGACACTAGAAGATGTGCTACTTCCAGTGATGGGTATTCTGGTGAGCGTGATTGTGGTGCCAGATATGGTGCTGGCATCAAAAAAACGTACCGTAGAGCGTAATGTAGGCCGCGAATTGCCATACCTTATCGACTTAATGGCGGTGTGCGTGCAAACCGGTATGACCCTTGAATCCGCGTTGGCGTATTTGGCCGATGAGTTGCAAGGCTTTGATAAGCACTTGGCGTTTCATATTAAGAAAACCGCCGAGCGTGCTCGCTTAACCGGTCTTGAAAGTGCGTTAACCGAACTTGCCGTGCGGATCAACACCCAAGAAGTGCGAAGCTTTACCTTTACCTTGCTGCAAAGCCTTCAGCACGGTAGCTCGATTTACCAAGTACTAATTACTTTATCGAAAGACATTCGTGAAGTGCAGATGCTGGAAACCGAAGAGAAAATCGGTTCACTGTCGGCAAAAATGAGTGTTCCCCTAATCATCTTTATTATGATGCCTATCGTGATCTTGATTATCGCGCCGGGTGTAATGAGGTTAATGCAATGAGACTCTTCTCCCTTTTGCTGGTGGCGTTATTGGCAGGCTGTAGCTCGGCGCCTAAAAGCACCATCAGCCACGAACAGAGAATGGAAATCACCGAAAATTATCAAGGACTGCAACAAAACTATCGCGAGCGTTTGCAACATAACCCAAGCGATCACCAAGCATCGGTTAAATTGGCGCAAGTCTATTTTCGCGCTGGTGATGTAGAAGCTGCGAGCTACTACATCGACCAAATCCCAGATGAAGCGTGCAGCGTTCAAGCAGGGTGCTGGCTAACCCGCGCCAATATCGCCTACTTCAACGAAGACTACGATAACGCCAAGTACTTTATTGACTACAGCTTAGCGGTAGGGCAAGACACTTTCCAAGTAAAGAACCTGTACGGGATCATCTTGGCGATGGAGGGGGACTATGAGCTCTCTAAACAGTACTTCTTTGAAGCGCGCTTAGGTTTTAACGATGAAGATACCATTCGCAACAACCTAGCCATGACGGAAATGATGGAAGGCAAATACGCCCAAGCGGCCGAGCGCTTACTGCCTTTGTATAAAAAGCGCAGTGCAGACCCAACCATCAAAGCCAACTTGATTGTGAGCCTGATGCGCTCAAATCAAGAGCGAGTGGTAAGGCAGATGCTGCTCCAAGAGATGGACGAAGATGAAGCCTTGCTGACGTTCGCCCAACTTAAAGACGATTTAAAAAGCTGGCCAATGGCCGCTCCTTTGGCATCAAGTGCGTCCGTAGATCTTGATGCTGCACCAGTAACGGAAGAGGAAATATAATGAAAAAGTGGATGTTAACCTTACTGGTTGCCCTTTCAACTAATGTGAGCGCCGAACAAAACTTACTTCAGCAATTGTGCGAAACCACCGCGTTTAACCAAGAGCTAACCGTAACGGTGGATACCCCGATAGTGATTGCGAATCATCGTGGTGGCCGCATGGTCGCGGGGGAAGAAAATGCAGACATCGACGTGTCGCGCTTTGCGCCATTGCTTGTGGCCAATAACTCGGTTTCTGATGATTGTTTGGCTTATCTTCAGCATCGCAGCGTGTTAAAGGTCAGCAGTAGCAAAGCCAATATCACGGAAAAAGGTGAACCAATTTTAGCACGGGTTTTCTTTGCCTTTGACCGCTCGAAACTCAGTGACACTTCGGTGCGCATTTTAGAACACATTGCAGGCGAGCTAAAACAGAGCTCGAATCTAGTAACTATCGAAGGCCACACAGATGCAATGGGAAGCGAGCAATACAACCTAGCACTAGGCCTACGCCGTAGCCAAGAAGTTGAGCAGTTTTTGGTGAATAAAGGCGTCAACCCGAAAACAATGAACGCGATCAGCGCAGGTGAAAGCAAACCTGTCGCAGACAACACTACCGCGACTGGGCGTGAGAAAAACCGCCGAGTTGAGATTAAAATATAAGCGAGCACCCTTTGGGGTGATAGAGTACAGAACGGTCGCAGCGACCTACAGAATACAGACGAACTGGCGATGTTCTCCCAACGAAATGCGAGTTGGTCTGTATTCTATCAGCGAAGCGCTCTGTACTCGCTATCTCCCCTCTCTAACATCCCGTTTTCCCCGGTGCAATGTGTAGCGATCTCTACCCAAACGCTTTGATTGGTAGAGCGCTTGATCTGCATCTTGAAAGAGAGTTTTAAACTCATCAAAGGATGGGTTTTGACTAAGAATAGCGCCTATGCTGACACTCACAATCGGTTTTGTGGGAGAAAAGTGATGCGGAATAGCCAGCTGTTCTACAGTGGCGAGTAATCGCTTGGCTTGTTTATCTGCATCAATGGGCTCGGCGCTAAAAAGGCAAATGCAGAACTCTTCTCCGCCGATGCGTGCGACAATCTTATCTCCAACGAACTCCAATTGAGCCAGTTGATCCGCGACTTGTTTGAGTACATTATCGCCGCCAATGTGGCTGTAGTTGTCGTTGTAGAGTTTAAAGTGATCAACGTCGATGATAAAAAGAAGTAGGTGCCGACATCTTTGCTCTGTGATCTGTTGATCGATTACTCGCTCGAGCTCTCGGCGGTTTGCGACTCCTGTGAGTGGATCGTGTGCAGATTGCCACGCTAACTCCTTACGGTTCGCTTCAAGTTCGTTAATCAGTTGATGCATATTGCGAGAGAAGTCATTCATTTCATAGGATAAGAACGGCTGCTCTTTTGGAATAGAGCCTGTTTTGCGGAATGTCTTTAGGTCTACTTGTGCGCGCTTAAAAGGTGAAACAAACAGGGAAGCGGCGAACAAGTTAAAGGCAAGCATAAGGAGAGAAAAAGCCGCTAAGGCAGAAAATTCTTTCCATTCAATAAAGCTCGGTAATTGGACTGAATGGATCACTTTGATGATCACAGCAAAGCGGTTTTGATAATCCTTCCTTACGATATAGGAGTAGCCGTCCATAGAGATAGACTGGGGCGCTTCATTCATTGGCGCGACACTGATATCAATTTTCAGCCCTGTTGAGCCTTCTATTTGTGAGATGAAGTTAGAGCGGACCTTTTTAATAAACATTAAAAAGCCTTTGGTGCACACTTGCCCATCACTGTTACAAATACGCGTTGTTGCGAGTAAGAAGGGTTCGTCATCAATAACCAACAGTTTTACCATCGGCTGAATAACATTAGTATCAGAGCGTAAACTGTCGGCGAGTAGTTGCCCAAATTGATACTTTATACTGCCAAACGAGATCGGTTGGCGTTGATGATGATCGTATCGCATTCCCCAAACGAGCTTTACGTCATAGTCAAATACAAAAATACCATCCAGCACTTTGCTCTCTAAGACGTACTCGTTCATACTTCGTTCTATGAAGCTAGGTTGTTTACCAGCGACGAAATCGGCTAAATCATCCCACGCAGCATAGTCTTCTATGGTTGACGCCATATCGGACTTTTCAATATTAATCGCCATTTTCACGCGTTCTACTTCTAGAAACTGTAAGTGTTTGGCTTGCTTGACGGCTTGGTCATAAGACCAGATGTACTTGATCGATAGGTAGCCAGAAACGAATAGTAGCACAATGGTGATCGATACAAGTAAAGACAATTGTCGCAAACTTAAATGTGATACTTTCATTCACCACCATGTAGCATATTAAAAAGGGGGTATTTAACTAAAGCGTTGACTGCTTGTCTATAATAGTAGCAAATTCTAATGGGAGGATTGTGATCCCACAATAGAGCAATCGTATACGTATGAAATACACGCTTTTTGTCATTAAAATGAGTAAATTGAATATAATTTACGCAATTTTATATAATACATAATAACATCGATAATTTGATCGATTACCAATCTATTTGTCATCTAATTGACGGGATGTCATAAATGTGACGCAATAACATGCTGAAATCTATCAAAAATTGTACATTGATTGTGGACATTTATGTGATCTGGTTCTATATTTCACACCTTGAAAAACACATCGGCACGGACGCAGTTTAATCACTGTATGAGGCAACTATGCAATTCTCTTTGAAAAATACATCTATTAGGGTTCAAATCCTTATTCCTGTCTTACTTTTGGTCGTTTCACTGTTTGGCGCGCTTTGGGTAACCAAAACGAACCTTGAGGTTGAGCAGCAAGATATGGCGGATAACACTCATGCCCTAGTTGAATACAAAGATGCATTGGCTGGCCTTGATGACGATATTTATCCGTTGCGTATTAATGCGGTATACGCTATTTACGATGATTCGCGTCGAGCGGCTTTTAAAAGTAACTTAGCCTCGATTATGGGGCATGTTGACCAGTCATTGCATACGCTGTCTGTTAACCCTGATTTTGTTAGTGAAGTTCGTGATGTGAAGCAAGCGGTAAAAGCTTACGTTGACTATTCAAACCGTGCCATTGTGATGTTTGAACGTCACGACAAGCACGAGGTGAGCGAGTCGGAGTTTGATGCTTTCATCAGCGGTTACCGCAATGTGGGTAACACCATGGTTGAGTCAATCAACACGCTTTCTGGTGAAGTAAACGAATACTCGATGGCTCAGCTAGACGCAAGCATTGCTCGTAACGATGAAGTAAAAGCAATGGCGACTTACCTGATCGTAGCGGTGTTTGGTATTGCACTTGTGGTAGCATGGTTGCTCTCTGGCTTAATTGTTGCGCCAATTACTAAGCTTCAAGATGTGATGCGCCAACTAGCACAAGGTCATTTAACCGTGCGTGCCGACCAAGATGGTGACAACGAAATTGCCAAGCTAAGTGCCGATGTAAACCAAACCGTAGGTCAACTGCATGTTACCGTAGAAGCGCTAACCCGCATTAGTGAAGATGTTGCCTCTGCATCGACTGAGCTTGCAGCGGTAATGACTCAGTCAGAAGCGAATGCTCATCAAGAGCAAAGTGAGCTAGACCAAGTGGCTTCAGCAGTTACCGAGCTGGCAAGTACAGCAGATAACGTATCTGATAACGCAGCGGCGGCAGACTCTACGGCGAAAGAAGCCGACGAACTCGCAAAAGCAAGCCTAGAGGTGTTCTCTCAAGCGGGTGAAGCGAACGTACAAATGGCATCGGCGCTTAATGAAGCTGCTGATGTGGTTACTCAGCTAAAAGATCAGTCAGACCAAATCAACGACGTGATTGAAGTGATCCGCGGTGTCTCTGAGCAAACCAATTTATTAGCATTGAACGCAGCGATTGAAGCGGCGCGTGCTGGTGAGTCTGGTCGTGGTTTTGCGGTTGTGGCCGATGAAGTGCGCTTGCTTGCAGCGCGTACGCAAGATTCGACTCAAGAAATTCAAACCATCATTGAAGAGCTGCAATCTAAGTCTGTACTCGCTAACCAAAGCATGCAATCGAGCTTAGAAATGCTAGAGCGCAACGAAGCCCTGAGCCGTGAAGCGAACGATTCGGTTGTGGGGATCACCGAATCTGTAGTTCAAATTAACGACATGAATGTTCAAGTTGCGACCGCGGCCGAGCAACAGTCTCAAGTAACTCAAGACATCAACCGCAACATCAACAACATGTCTGAGCTAGTAAGCCAAAACGTAACGGGTATTACCCAAAGCGCCAGCGCAAGTACCGAGCTTTCTCGCCTTGCCGAGCAACAAAAACAGCAACTGGCGTTCTTTAAGTTGTAAGAAGTGCTAAAAGCGAAGTAGTAAGTGCGAAGTAGGAGATTACTTCGCACTTAGTTTTTAACACTTCACACTTATCTTTTAGTACTTAGAGCTTCTCCCTACCCCGGCCTTCCATCTGCTCGTGCTGTCATCAGCATCACACCATATCGAACCACAAACCAACCAAACGCCAGTATCCACAGCGCTGCTGAGATATTGATAAGCGTCATCATAGCGCCAGGCCAAATGGCGACGCCAATGCTACGAAGAATCGCGGCGATAAAAAGCGCGATAAATGGAATGCTCATGTTCGGGCCTTCATAGATGTTTCTGCCGGTGTGGCCAAGGGTGACTCGGCTTATCATGGCGAGGATCAAACCGCTTAAAGCACCTAGGGCAAACAGGTGTAGCATGGCATGGTCAATAAACGCAT
>Ga0070724_10000391_pt1 | contig 33218 bp, 27 predicted proteins | sample tdDd001_FD_67278 | JGI IMG/M metagenome (GOLD analysis project Ga0070724, IMG submission 67278) | Marine sediment microbial communities from the Atlantic coast under amendment with organic carbon and nitrate - tdDd00.1 | ecosystem: Environmental > Aquatic > Marine > Coastal > Sediment | place... | reverse complement strand
TAGAGATCATCGCCCTAGAGCCATCTAACGAACCAAAAGCACATCAGAGCTACTACGATTATAAGTTAGCAGATAAAACCACCTATTTATGTAAGCCAGAGAGCGCCTCCTCTGGTGTGCGTTTACTTAAACGCACTGGCGCCCTTATCAAACTTATGGTGACAGGGCAGCAAGCAAAAGCAAACTATATTCTAGATAGCAAACTGCACCCCTATTTTGCAAAGTCACTCTACCTGTGCCGTTTTTTAGCTCTACCCTATAAATGCCCAGATTTTGACCTCATCATTGCCCATTTTGGCCCAGATGGCAGCTTAGCAATCAAACTTCGTCAACTTGGGGTGCTAAAAGGCCCAATTGCGACGGTGTTTCATGGCTTTGATATGAGCGAGCACGCGGTAATTCGCCAATATAAAGCGGCCTACCAGGAGATCTTCTCCAAAGGTGAGCTGATGCTACCAATTAGTCGGTTGTGGCAGCAACGCCTCCAAGAATGGGGCTGTGCAGCAGACAAAATTCAAGTACACCGTATGGGCGTAGATTTGACTGATCTTCCTAGCCGGCCTACGGATAAAGCTATTCAGTCGCCATTGAAAGTGGTTTGCGTTGGCCGAATGACCGAGAAGAAAGGCATTCCATATGCGGTAGATGCTGTGGTCAGTGCTGCAAAGCATATAAGTATTCAATTAGATATTATTGGTGGTGGTGATCTAACAGAACAAGTGAATGCGCAAATTCAAGCTTCTGGCGCCCAAAACTATATTCGCTGCTTGGGAGCGCAGACCCAAGAAACTGTAAAGGAATATTTGGCGAAGTCCGATGTCTTTCTGCTTCCTAGCGTGACCGCTTCAAGTGGGGATATGGAAGGGATCCCAGTGGCGTTAATGGAATCCATGGCTTCGGGGCTAATTACGCTTACCACCCAGCATTCCGGTATCCCGGAACTTATCAATGATGGGGTTCATGGTTTCCTTGCCCCAGAGCGAGACGCACAAGCCTTAGCTGATAAGTTGTTAGAGATTAGCACCCTGTCAAATGACAGAACGCAAAGCATACGCTTAGCCGCAAGAGAAAAAGTAGCTAACGAGTTCGATAATCAACAACTCAATAAAAAACTCAAGCGCATAATTGAGCAGGCTTACTCGTGAGCAAACAACAAAAAAAAGGCATAAGCTGGACCTTTTTATCCACGTTCATTGGCGCCATTGTACAAACGCTGCAATTCGCTTTCACAGTGCGCTATTTGAGCACCTCGGAAGTCGGTATTCTCGCGATTGTTAATGTGCTATTAGCCATTGCTAACATGTTGAAAAACTTTGGGCTTTCAAGCTTTTTAATACACAAACAGGAAATCACCCACCAACAACAATCAAGTTTGTTTTGGCTAACAATGTTAATTGGAGCAGGGATAGCAACGCTCGTCGCTATAATCGCACCCTTTGCTTCTTCATACTATGTAATGCCCGAACTGGAAAGTCTGTTATACCTTTCTGCGCTCAATGTGCTCATCATTGCCAGCTGTAGCCAATGGCAGGCTTTGATGGTCAAATCATTTCGTTTTATTGGACTAGCTAAAATTGAATTGATCATAAAATGCAGTGGCCTCTTCACCACCCTCGCCTTCCTTGAGTTAGGTTATGGCGTGTATTCACCTGTTTTCGCCATGCTGATCATCAATGTATTTAATTTAATGCTGCTATTCTTTGCAAACCGCCACCAATTTATCCCAAGTTTAACTTGGGATAATAGCATTAGTAGGCAAGCATTCTCATACGGGATGTTCCAAGTCGGAGGCCAATTTTTAAATCAACTTAGAGCTAACCTCGACACCTTATTAATTGGCAAAGTATTAGGGGCAGACTCCGTTGGTTTGTACTCAATGGCTAAAGAGTTGATCTTGCGCCCGGCGAGACTCATTCAACCGGTTGTTAGCCGTTTCGCCTTGCCTAATTTCGCGACTAAGCAAAACGACCCACATCAACAAGGGAAGCTTTACCTACAAACCACAACCGTGCTGATCACAATCAACGGGATTATTTACACCTCTTTGCTACTGCTTGCACAGCCTATTACTCATATCCTGTATGGAGAAACGCTCAGCGAGCAAGTTGCCATTTACCTACAGATCCTTGCATTATTCGGTTTTATCCGCTGCCTTGGCAGCCCAATGGGAGCGATAGCTCAAGCAAACGGTAGAACTGATGTAGAGTTTCGCTGGAACCTGATTTCGACGTTAATATTTGCAATCATTATAGGTACTAGTGTCAACTACGGGCTATTAGTAACCACCATCGCTATGTCTCTCGGGCAACTATTTACGAGTCATCTATCTTACTTTTTATTTCTCCGGCCTGTATGTACAGTTCCTTTTAAGCAGTTCTTAAGTTTAAGTCTACCCACTAGCTTGGTTTTAATCATTCAGATGCTAACTTTAAATTATATGTATTTAGACATGATGACGTATATTTTCGCTGCATTAGCACTGTATGGCTTACTATTTTTTGTTAATAAAAAGCCATTTATGACAACGTTAAAGATGATGATGAAGTGATCGCTCAACTGCGGTACTACAACTACTTAGCGTCGAAAAATCGCTCTGATTGCGTAAAAACAAAAACAATGGCAAGACTTAACGAAACCTAAGTTCTCTACTTTTCGATATATTTGCCATTGCCTCATAGCTTTTTTATATTTATTACGAGAAATAGAAGTAGACACAATACGATAATTGGTTAAAGGTCGAGGCAGTAGGTACGCTCGTTCCCCCAAGCGAAGAAGCTTCAACCATAATGCGTAATCTTGTCCCGTTCTAAGCAATGGCATCTTAAGATCAGAAAATGCTCGTTTACGTAACATTACCGTTGAACAGCCTAGCGTTGCTTGTTTTTTAAGCATGTCATCGTACCCAAATGACTTTTTAACTTGGCGATCAACCACTTTATTAAGTGACTGACCTTTTTCGGTAATCAAACTATATGCAGTAAAGCTAAAATTAACTCCATCTTGCATAAATTGAACTTGGACTTGTAGCTTATCTAAGTCCCATAAATCATCACTATCGATAAACGCGATAAAATCGCCACTGCTTCGTGAGATTGCATCATTCCTTGCTACTGCAGCACCGTGATTCGACTTGAAATGATTAATTTTAATTCTCGAGTCACGGCAAGAAAGCTCCAACAAAACTTTCTTTGTCTCCTCATCAGAGCAATCATCAGTAATTAACCATTCCCAATTTTTATAAGTCTGATTCATCACCGTTTCGGCAGTCTCGCGCAAAGTTGGGCTACAATTAAACGCAGGAGTGATAATCGAGACCATTGGAGTTTCGTTCATATTATTAACTTCTCATTGTTTTTTTTCTAATTTTACCTAGCAACCATGCAAAAATAGCTCTAAGCAATAACGTTTTCATATTAAACGATTTAGTATTCATGTTCGTATTGAATAACTTAATAATCGTACTGAATGCTAATGGACAGTTGTAACTCTCTCGAGCACTTCCTCCTAAATCACATAGTTTTAAGCCGAAAGGAGAGCTCTCTAAAGCTTTAATCGCAGAAGATTTTTGCTTTGATGATTGTGTTGACGAGACACTGCCATCATGAACTCGATAGCTGAGCAAACAAGTTTTGATGTTCTCTATCTTCAACTCATGGGTTAGCATTAGTCGACACCAAAGCTCAAAGTCTTCAGCGTGTTCATAATATGGATCATAGGATAACGCACTGCCACAAATTACTTTATTAAACATCACCGTCGGATGCGCGATTGGATTACCAAACAATATTGACGCTCTGACCCAGTCATGCTCTGAAACAACTCGCCTCTTGCCAAGGATTTCACCATCGTTATCTATGTATTGGTACCCAGTGCCGACAACTGCTACATCTTTATGTGCCGTTAAGTGCTGTACCTGAACTTCAATTCGAGAACGATGAGCGATGTCGTCTGCATCCATTCTAGCAATGTACATTCCTGTGCACATTGAAATTAACTCATTAAGTGTTGACACTAAACCACGATTTTCACGTTTTTTAATACTCATTCTCGAGTCATTTTTCGCATAGTTCTCAATAATAGACCATGATCCATCGCTGGAACCATCATCAATGACAATCAATTCAATATTGGAATAAGACTGACCTAGTATGCTCTCGATGGCTTCACATAAATACTGCTCACCATTGTATACCGGCAATATAACTGAAACTTTATCTAACATAATGCTTATATAAATTATAAAAAATCTTTTTATAATTATCCTTATTAACCAAATTAAACGCATCGGCAATGCCAACACTCTGATTCTTCATAAAGAATATCTCACTTGCCAACGTTTTCTTTTGACATTTAGTCATCATTTCTGAGTACTTATCATAAAATATTGTTGCGCCTTGCAAGGCTTTAACAGAAGCGCTAATTCTTTCTGATTCATGCGTAGTATCCATTACATAATCGACACAGTTTAAGCCAAGCGCTTCATCATGTTTAAGCAATAGTCGTACCCAACAGTCGTAATCTTGCCACGCGGACAGGGATACATCGTAACCATCAATTAACTCGAACATCTCTTTACGAGCAAATATTTGATTCCCTACGACATTTTTTGCCAGCAACCTTCTTAAAGTCAATCTACCCACGAAATTCTGGCTATCTCTCTCTCCCTTCGAAGAAATGACCTTTCTTTGAGAGTACATAAAAGCGTAGTCATCCCTATAATGCTTAACAAAATTTTCGATACGATTTGGTAAAAAGAAGTCATCATCATCAAGACCGGTGACATAAATGCCCGTTGCATTTTCTATCGCTTTGTTTCTCGCATGGTTAGCACCTTTAGCGATGTCACTTCTAACATACCTTAATCGAGAATCAACTTTCATTAACTGTTCGATGACATGAGGGGTAGTATCAGATGAGCCATCATCAGAAACAATCACTTCAATATCCTTATAACTCTGATTCAGTGCTGAAAACACTGCTCTCACGAGCAAAGATACCCGATTATGTGTTGGGATATAAATCGAAACCTTTCCTATTTCACGCATTATTCAAATACCCATACAACTTGTCTATATTTATCGCTATCATTTTCATCAATGATAAGTCTCGCTTGTACTCGCTATGCTTCTTAACTGCAAAAGCGATAAATATAGGTAAGGAAAACCACCCAAAACACCTAAACATAAATACGAGTTTACTTGACGACATTTTCATATTAGCCCAGTTTTTCCCTGATGTTTCATATGGATGAAAGTTAATGGCCACAGGCACAAACATAATTAACTTATCAGAAGACAATGCGTCCATTAAAAATATATTCTCCTCTGAAGCTGGGTATATAGATCCCAAGCCAAACATTTCATCAAACTCTAGACCTAATAGTGAGTTTCGCCTTGCTGCAACTTCTATCGAAGAAATCTTAAACACAGTTCTTTTATTATGCCGCATAATAACTGGCGGGTAGGTTTTAAAATCTTCCCCTTCAGGAGTCATAACCTTAAAAGTGATAATGTCTGCGTCACTATTTTCAATAAAAGCTTGCCTTATCTTACTAAACGCACCATCAACATATTTTACATCATCATCGCAAAAAAGTACGAGCTCTGAACTCGCTTTCGATAATGCATAATTCCTGCTTTTAGACAACCCCACGCTTTCCAGCTCATAATACTGAATATCAGGCCTTACATTTATGGTCTCCAATATATCCGACGAAAGCATATAGTCACTGGAGACTTGGTGAACAATAATATACCTAACTCCAGATTCCTCTATCGGAGGTGAGTTAAAGATATTCTCTATACCTGAGCCGTAAGTGCTAATTAAAACCTCTATTGAGATCATATTATTCCCTTCCATAAAGGCGCCCAATTTTATATATCACCATAATTAAGGTTAGTACCCAAATGAAGTGAGTACTTAGATATTCTGAACGATATGTTGCTGTAATCATGAGGTGAAAAGTCATTAACATACCAATAAAGTAAAAATTGGAACAATGAAATCCTTTTAAACCTATCAGTACTAAATAAGTCATAAAAGACAAAATCAACGTAACGCTTAATGCCCCTCCCTCCCAAAACATATCTAAGAAAAAGTTATTTGTAATCCTAAATAAGTAATCCTCACTTCTCAGACCAAACTCGTCAAGTATCGACATAGTTCCTATACCATGTCCGAAGATTAACTGAACTAAATCACTTTCGATTAACATATTAATTAGAGACATCAAAAACTGACTTCGAGATGAGCCACCACTAGCTTCATGTTGTAACTTATAAGATATAAAATCAAACAGTAGCACGCCCCAATATGAAATAGCTACTATAATTGACACAACGATAAAGACACCAATAACTTGGAAAATACCAATACGCTGCCGTAAACAAGAACGTAAAAATATAAATATGGACGATATAACACCTAGCAGAAACAGGTTAACATATGCACCACCAGAGAATGATAATACAACCACTATAAGTGTTAAAAACATGGCCCCCAATCTAAATAACGTCTGCTTTACTAGTAAAACAGTTAATAGAATGGTTTCCATTAGAATTGGGGCTAAAAAATTAGGTTCTTCTGCTATAGATGTTAATCTTGAAGGTAATACCGCTCTAAGTGTACTGGGAACACCATGCATCCAGTCTCTTGTTTCTATAAAAAATGGAATCCCTAGCAAGCCTCCAATTAGTTGCCAATAGGCCAACAAAACAAACATTAATGCGGGAAATAGGCACCATTTTAAAAATGAAACTAGTTCAGTCCTATTAGCCCTAGATAACCATAACAAGATCACAGTAGCATTTAATACCATAAATACCATTGTAAATAGCCGGCCTATTATAACACTTTTCAGGTATTCACCGACCAAATAGTCACGATTAATAATAATACTAAATAAGGGGATAATAAAAACACTCAAAAAAAGAACTATAATCAAGCCATAGTTCATATCTAGCTGAATCTTCCTTGTTGAAGTTACATGCAACAATAAAGCAAAAACAGAACTAGCAAACAAAGTGACCAAAACCATTTTGTTCCATTGTGTAACCGACAATGGCGCTAAAATCGCAAAAAGCCTTGAATAAACATTCAAGGCACTGTCAGATTTAAATATATATGCTGTCCGCATTATTCTTTTCTTAAGATCACTATTTTAAACAAACCAACTATAAATGAAAGCACAACCCCAAGAAATGTGCCCAAGACACAAATGATAGCTCGATTAGGACTATCTTTGTCTTCTGGGACAACTGCAGGATCTATCACTTTAAATACATACTCATCCTGTACTTCAGCTAACATCAACTTTTTAGTCTGCTCTTCAATGAGTTGATAGAACACTGTTTGCATCTCAGATAATTGAGTACTTTGAAGTTTATCATTTAAATAGTGAATGTTTTTTTTCGCCTCACTAATGTCCTTATCTTTCATCCAACTATTTAAATCTTCAATCATCCATTCCAACCACTGCTTGGCTAAAAAAGGAGATTGAGATGAGATCGAGAGAAGAATACTTCCACTACTTTTTGTCGTAGATATTTCAATCATATCATTGAGTTCTTTATGAGCCTCCCATAAACTAGGTTTAGGCTGCTTCCCTTCTCTTACTTCCCTTACCCAAACATTTTGGCTAGAGTCATAAATACTGGGATCTAGCGTTATAAGGTTAGTTTTGTAATCCCACTCTTTTAACGCCATCAATTCTACTAATATTCCTCTTTTTTCGATAAACTCCCCCAAAAATGCGCGTGACCTCAGTGTTTCCAACGCTATTTTTTGATTCGAGTTTCCACCCCCCATATTAATTCCCGTCAATGCAGCAATACCACCGAGGCTATTTGCTAAGCCGCTAGAAGCGCTATCTTCAGAGACTGGAAACAACAGAGCTTCCGACTTAAACAAATTCGGCTTTGATAAGGCAAAAAGCACCGAACCAACTGCAAAAATCGTGGTTATACCAATTAGTAAAAACTTCTCTCGCCAAAATAGCTGTAGAAGCTCCTTAAGATCAATTTCAAGATTCTGATTTGTCATATTTTTATTGTGGGGGAGTTTCTTTCGAAACTCCCCATTCATCCATTACTTCTGAATTGCGTTCCAAGCAACGCCAATTTGATAAAGAATTTGTGTTGCCGAAGTCCAAGCACTTAGGCTATCTAAGTAGTCAGTGTCAATTGGCACAACTATTGTGTCTCCAGGCATCAAATCGTCATCGCTACTATCAAACCAAAATGATTTTTTCGGTAGCATGACGGAGCCATTAGCCCGAATGACATACATACGCTCAAGATCGGCCTGACGTTTGGCTCCACCTGCACGGCTTAAGTAATCATCAAGTGTCAATCGGGTATCAAAAATATGGCTCGAGCTAAACTGCACTTCGCCAATCACCGAGACTACTTTCTGTAGAGGTGGCACGTAGATCTTATCTTTGTTCTCTAATAACACGTCAGCTTGTTCGTCATCTGCAAGTATGTCTGGCAAGCTAATCACCATACGGCCGATTGGCTCTACCGTATCAAGTTGGTCCGCGATGGCCATCGCTTCCCTTGGGCTCGTTGTATATCTCGCAGTACTTGATTGTCGACGCAAGGATAAACTTGCAATCTCTTGACGCAACTGTCTATTAAGCAACTCTATGCGCTGCGCTTCTTGCTTTCTTAAGCTTTCTCGGCTGAATATCGCCCCATCAGGGTAAGCGTATTTTGTCAGGCCACCCGCTCGAGCGACCAAGTCTTGAATCGTTTCGCCACGCTTAAAGGTATAAGTCCCGGGGAAAACGACTTCACCCTCAATCTCTACCGAGTAGTCTTCTCTCCATTCAGGCTTAGTAAAGATGTTCAACCTGTCTTTAGATGTCAGTTTTAAATCTTTCGCTGTTGAGCTTCCCTTTAATAGCGCATCTAAATCAACTTTCTCGTGCACAATATCAAAGTTACCATGATTATTTTCAACGCGGCTTAGTTCGGCGGTGAACTGGTAAGCCGACTCCCTTAAGCCACCACCCGCTGTAATCAAGTCGGTTAAAGAAGCATTTGTTGCTAATGGGTAGATCCCTGGAAATTTAACTGCACCACGGATCTCCACAATTCGCACACTGCTATCAAAGCCTGATTGTTGAATAAGTCGCTTAACTACTGGCTCTAGAAGGTTTTCACGGGAATCAAAATCCACTTCTTGCTGTTCATCTTTTTTCTCTAGATCTCTCAGCTTTAGATCAGATCCCGTATTGGCCTGCGCTTGACCAGAGGCTTGGGCAGAGTCAAAGTCGGTGGTGTTCGACATGTCTGCTGAGCCCCCGAACTGTGATTGCTGAGCGAACTGGTTTGAGTTGTTACTGCTGTTGTTCGTATTCGCCTGTTGACTGTTTCCATTGGCAGTTTGTTGCTGGGCTAAGTTGTACTGCATCAACATCTGCTCGCGTTGCTTTTCCGCTAAGTTTTTCGCCAGTTGTTCTGTTTCCCAGTCCTCTCGGGTTTTATTCTGCCCCTCGCCATACCAGTACTTTCCATCGAGCTCGTTACTGAAAACCAGCAACTGATCTCTTGGTTTTAGCACTAAGTTTTCTTTCGAGCTTGGATTCAATATCGCTTCGCCAAGGTTGAATTGAAGCACTTCAATATCGCGGTGGGTATTTATCTCACGCAGCACTAGCGCATAGTTAAGATCGGTATTCGCATTCAGCGCACTGTTAATGGACTTAAATAGCTCATTAACTCGCATGTCTTTTCGATATTCATGCACACCAGGGCGTGCAACGGCTCCTCTCACGGCAATATCTTGGGTAAAGTAGATGGCTTTACTCGTTGCTACAATCTCATCGCCATCTTTAACAATAAAAGCGCTACCTTTGTCGGTATTAATATCAACGCTGTACACCTTAATGCCGTCCGCCGTTTTACGACGTATGCTGATTGCTCCCTTGTACGCGCTTGCTTTCACACCACCTGCATTTTTTAACACAGAGGCCAAGGTTTCTTTGCCTAAGAGTTCATATAGCGCAGGCCTTACCACGTCGCCTCTTACTGTGATCTGACTAGTACGGGCTGGGATGAAAACCGTATCCCCCGACTGCAAACGAATATCTGCAGATGTATCTCCAGAAATTAGAAAGTCGTAAAGATCGATCGCGGCGATAACTTGGTTATCTCTCTTAACTTGTAACTTTCTTAACGAACCAATGGTATCGATACCACCAGCAGCTTTCAGTACTTGAGAAACCGTAGCAAAAGCACTCACATTGTAAGTTCCCGGTTGGTATGCATCACCAAACACCGAAATTTGGCTGGTACGCAACTCGCCCATACTAACGGATACTTGAACCCCAATTAGCTGCTGTTTTACAAAGTTTTCAACTAATAGTTTGGCTTCTGTAAAACTCTGCCCACCCACTTGTAGCGGCCCTAGTTTAGGAAAGTCGATTCGACCATCTCGGTTCACAACCAATCGGTGAGTTTCATTAGCCTTACCATATAGCTGAACTAAAAGTTCATCCCCAGCCGCTAATAGGTAATTGTTCGTAACCGGTAGATCCGTTACCGGAGAAAAAGTGCTCGGCTGGCCAGCAAACACATTATAGCCATATGGCTTTAACTCACCGTCATTGGTGTAGATTTCTTCACGCTGTGATGGCCTAGTGTAATCCACCTCGCGAGGTTTAATTGTTGCACCATCCTGTTGCTTTTTATTACCAGCAGCATTCGGTTGCTCCAACATAGTATCTAACGTCGCAATATCTATGCCGTACTGCTTGGCCAGCGACTCTTGTGTTGATCTGGGTAGGTTTTTAAACTGCTCCAGTTGACTTGCCGTCGGCTGAAAACTTAGTGCCATACAAGACCAAGCACTCAGGATTGCAAAAGAGGTGACTCTTAGTGCTTTACCAATCATTTTTTCTCTCATTGTCTTATACATGTGACTTAAAACCTATAATCCCAGCTCATTTTGGCACCCCATTCGCTTTTACCTTGGGCTTCTTTAAACGCTTCGATGTTAAGCATTCCTGAGAATGCGGGAAGAAGATATTGAGCCGATCCTTCTCGAATCGCGTTTCTTTCTTCTGTCGAGTCGTAATGGCTCGCTCTCAACCTCAATTGGTGATCCCACGGCAACATAATAAACGCACCCGCCGCGTAATTACTTTGCTGATCATTGACGAGTAAACCGTCATGAATAATTTCAAACGGATCACCATCACTCTTATACCTTTCTGCAAAAACTCTAATTGCAGCATCAAACAACATAAACTGCGCATCAGCGCCTGCTAAGCGGCTTTCTCTTCCGTCAGACCGTTCGATTGAAGTAACGTTCCCGTATAAGGCTCCCGTTATTCCATAAACAGCTGGCATGTAGGCTTTTAAGTCAACGCTAACAGCATCTTGATATTTTTGATCTGAATCTCGATGGTGCTTAGCAACCTCACTAAGGTACAAATAGGATGCAGCATACTCAATGAAACTTATGCGGCCATTCATTCTAGCCGTCGCTAAATAGCTGTCTTCTTGATTGTCTAATTGAGCAATGTTGGCCTCAAAGCCTAGATGTGTATAGTTAGGGTTTACCTGATAACGCACACCTGCGGTTGGCAATGGACGACTATTCTGTGAAATAGTGGCGCTATTTGCCCAACCATTCCCCCACCATGCCTCTTCTGCGGAAAGCTTAAACTGCCAACCTTTTATCGCATAGGCAAAATAACTCCCATCAATTACGACCTTTTTATCGCCTTGATGGTCTTTCAGGTAACCAACCCCTATTTTGTAAGCTAAATTATCTGACATCGTTTCAGAACTAACCGCTGTGGACCATAAGCCTCTTTCAGTACTGGCAAAGCCTTGTGATGAGGTTGCAACACTCGCATAGTGAGACTTAAACTGAGTTGAAAACTGCCCCTGACGCGCGTTGTCATAAACGTGTTTTACATAGCGATATGCTAATGCCGCACTCGCATCCAATTGACGCTTATCAATGGTGTTTAAATCTGCTTCAAACTCTGCCCAGCGAAGAGGAAAAGTATTCACGGCTCCTTTCACTAGCCCTTGTTCTGCCAATACTTGTAAGTTGGCTCTCAACATTGGGTCTTGAGGTGCTATCCAAGGGCCGGCAATGACGCCCATTGAGGCACTCATACACAGCACAAGTAGCAGTGATTTCTTTTTCCCTTTCAATTCAAGCTCCTAAAACCAAACAAACACACAAAACCATGCCGCATCTCTTGTTGTTATGTTGCATTCTTCGTGTAATACCAAACCAACCTGGGCACCATTTTACTGATTACAGGTCTTAAGTAAAAAATAAATTGTTTATTCGCCAAGTAAATCGAGTTGTTACCAAACAAATAGCTAGAGCCCAACCGTTTGTTGGGCCCTTCGCTGATGAAAAGTTATTGAACCTGATTTGGTCTCGTGTACCACGGTGAAGCGGCGTCGGTGATCCCAAAGAGCGAATGTGCCGTATTCAGTTTTTGACCGCCATCACGAGTGATGGGTTGCCAGCCTAAAATGGCTCGTTGCTTACTTGGCTTCACCGTCATGATGTCAAATGGGATCGAGATATAAAAACCTTTAGTAAAGCTACCTTCACCAAACTGCTCAACAGCCATATCTGTTTTGCTTGCATATGCCCCGACAATCACACCACTATCAAATTGCTTAGAGAAGTCAACCCGCACACCAATATCTTGCGCAAGGAACTGACCAACATCTACCCGAAATAAAGTATTATTTAATAATGACCACTTAGGCATATAGTAACCCGAGACAAATCCCGTTGTTCCCTTATCAAGCACTTTAAAGTCGCGACCATATTCAGGGTTAGATTGATTCGGGCTATCGTAAACCGCAAACCAGCTTTCCGGGTCTCGCTGGGAAATCATATTGATATCTGCACCGATAGCCCAGTTTTTTCCACGAGGCCGATAGAGTACTTCCGTACCTATACCTGCAAACATCGTTTCTAAGTAACCGCCATAAACTTGCTGATAAAAGTTCTCTCCGTAATGTTCAAACCACGTCAGTTGCAGGTTATTCATCCTTACAGGGTTATCTGAAATATAAGAACGGATCATCGTTCTCACCCTAGGAGGACCAGATGTACCATCCGGTGGGGTTATAAAGTTCAACTTGTCATAGTTATCAATCAAGTTAAAGTAAATTGAACCGGTTGCCTGCATATTGTCTGTTAACCAGTAACTCGCGTTTGCATTGATGCCAAGGTTATACAGATAGAAGTCCTCTGCATTACCGAAAGACTGATTAAGTTGTGGCGACAATCCGTAATCCAATCGCTCACTACCATCCGCCATTAGCTCACCATAGCGATGACCACTTGGTGCACCAGTTTCTGTCGCATCGTTAATATTGGGTTCAATATATGCGACATTTTCAACTTGGCGGTATTTCGCCGCAGACACTTTTGTTTCTGTCACCGGAATACGCTTTTCGGTTTCAATCAGGCGATAAGTTTGAATAGACTCAGGTAAACGTGCGTTGAGCACTGCCGAAGCACGTTGATGAGCGCTTTCTCGCTCTCGGTATTTATTCTGCTCGCCAACAACCGTCACACTAGTATCATTGAGATAAATCTTACTTTCTTCATAACCAGCCACTTTCGCGAGCTCTTGCTCTAGTGCCGGCCAATCAACTTGATCGCTTTGTGTCGGGCGGTTTTCTGAAGGACGAGGTTCGCTTTCATCCAACCACGTCGCTTTAATTTGGTTGTAGTTAGTGTGCAAGCTAAAGCCTGCGGTAAGGGTATCCCCTCGCTCATAGCTTAAGCGGAAATCAATCGCATCATGCACAGCGTAAACCAAACCAACATTCCACGGCGTATGCGGCGTCATGTCCACTTCATGCCGTTTATTTGACCGAGTCATCACAAAGTCTTGGCTATAGTTATTTCCGTCATATTCCACTTTTAAGACTAAAGGTTGATATGGCGTTTGATACTCAAGCCCGCCGTATAGTGATGCCGGGCCTTTAAACCAACGCTGATAATCCACTTGGCCGCCATTACCACCAAAATCAGAAGATCGAGAGCAAAACTTATCACTCGCATTGCAAAATGGATTCGTCACATTACCGCGAGTTCCCATGTACCCCCACCCCATGCCCAGAGTGAAGTCAAAGACGCCATAATCTTGCGAGACATATTTCTTTGAAGCCGCGACAAACTCACCATCAAATAGGCCAGTTCCCCCAAAATCACGAACCCCAACAGATACCTCTGGCAGAAAGTCACTTTCTTGCCAAAGCCGAACTTTAAAATCAATGCCTTTATCCGTATATGGCGTATCACCACTAAATGAAGGGTCATTGCTATAATACAAGCTCGGCACTAAGGTATAGCGAATTGTCGTTTCAAACCAAGGCATCAGCACCAAGGAAACATTATAAAAATGGTAAGCGTCACTGTAATGAGCACTAATATTAAATTCGCCTTCCGGAGCAATACGACCACTTGGCATCTGCATTAGCCCAGTTCCACCAAAGTCACTCTGTGATGGAACAAAATCAACTGGCTGAAAACTGTCGCCATTGTTTGTGGCTAAAGCGGAATTGGTAATCAGTAGTCCCAGTAAAGAAACCGTTAGAGTACTGATTAAGAAGGGGCTCTTATATGTAATCACAGAATTATTCATTATTTTTCACCGCATAACGAAGCAGTTCAGCTACCTGGTTGTTTAGCTCAGGGTTAGCTTTGAATCCAATATAAATCAATGCACCTGGAGCGGTGTAATAATGCCGGCCATGCCAATAAGACAGATTCGCATGCATTACTTCCCCATCAGGTTGGATGATATAAGGCCGGTCCATATCCCCTGCGTTAAAGCATTCTAACGGTTCTAAATAACGTTCAACGCTATCCCCCGTTTGTAATACAAGGCTCTGAGGTCGAGGAATAAGCCCTACAACTTGAATCGTAGACGGCATTTGACTCACGCGAAGATGGTAATGACCCTCTAACATTGGATTTTGCTTGCGTTTGATCCTCACGACGTCCTGGTCTAAAGATATAAATTCGCGTGCAACGTAAGTAAGTTTTTCAAGCTGACTTTTTAACTCTACCGCTTCGACTGTTGCTAGGTTATCTAGTTCGCTAAAAACTTGCTGCTTTAAACGTTCCGTTATGTCTTGTTTTTTCGGGTTAGTGAGCACAGCACCAAGCGAATAAGGTGAGTATCCCAAGGCATTGTTGCTATCAGCAAGTACTTGACTCAGTCGAACTGGCTGAGAATACGTTAGTTCAAGAGATTGATTTACCATGGTAACTTTTAACGACGCAAGGCTAGGCGATGTGTGTGCAAGGCAGTAGCTCAGTATTGCGAGTAAAGGCAGGTAACGTTTAAAGGTTTGTGATCTCGGCATGACGTTTAATCCTTTAGTTCGCAGCGTAAGTTTTCAAAAATGTCATTTCGATTTTAGTCATGTTTAAGCCTATATATTGGATGGTTTTTACCACTTGTTTATCACTTGCAACCCAGTACTGGTTAACAAAGCTTTTATCAAGCGCTGTCAATGTGACTCGCTCTTGATAATGCTTAGTATTTAATTGCCACTGACTAGACTCGATGTGCTCATCACCTACGTAACTTGCTGCTACTGTCACGCCAAAACTAAACCGGTAATCTGGCATCCAATGATATTGTCCTTGCCATGCTTGCAGAGTATGCACTGGACTCACAACGTGATCACTGCTGATGGAAACCAAATTATCACCGTCTAGTGCCACCGTTTTAATTATGCGGCCTTGCTCAGTAATAATTAACGCATTATCTGACGAGATCCACGAAAGACGCGTTCCTCCGGTCTCAGGGTTAGTGTCGGCGAAAGCCAGTACCATAAAGATCTGCCGACCATCATTAAGGCGAACATAGGCACTAGGGTAAGGTAACTCGCTAATTTCTTTTTGGCTTAACTCAACATCTTGATAGTTACCATAAAGAGCCACCACCGTATCATTAACGCTGTTCATTTTATTGGTGCAACCACTCAAACCTATAAGGCTAAGCGCACAACAAAGTAAAATAGAAAGAGAAGTTCTGGACATCATATGTAATCCCTACGAGGGCGATGGACACAAAAACGCCCTGATAAAATCAGGGCGAGTTTAAACAACGGTTACAAAAAATTAGTTTGTAACAGTGTTTGTGTTCGTTGTTTCTGAGCTACCAGAGTCAGAAATAGACACAATAAGAGCAGCAGCTACTGTTGCGCCAACAACTGCAACAGTTGTTGTTCCTGAAGCCGCTGTAGTACCGGTTGCGCCAGCTGTTTCAGAAGAAGTTGCTGTATCTGCTGCAACTGCATTTCCCATTGCACCTAGTGCAACTAGCATTGCTAAAGCTATGTTTTTCATTTTAATACCTTGTTTTCATTTACATCGATGTATGAAGGAGATCCTTCAATTAGCTATTTTAGAGCAACAAGGCTCACTATGTAAACAATGAATAGTTTTCACCTCTTAAATCAACACCGATTTGGCTAACTATAAACGAATGCGTACACCATCTAGTTTTTCTTCCAATAATGCTTTTAACACTTGTTTAGACTGTATATTACCATGTACTAATTGGATATCTTTGGGGCCCTGGCCTATCCCTTGCACAAATTTAATTAAATCATTCTGATCTGCATGGGCGGAATATCCAGATAAGGAATGAATACGAGCAGATACTTTTACTAATTTTCCATCTACTAATATTTCTGACTTCCCACTCTGTAACTCTCTTCCTAATGTGCCTTCGGCCTGATATCCACAAAAAACTACATCCGTTTTAGGCTCTACTAAAAATCGGGACAAATAATTGATCACTCTTCCTCCTTGGCACATACCGGAAGCTGCAATAATCACAACAGGCTCTTGGGTTGAATCTAAACGATTTATTAGCTCCATGTGCTGTTGGTGAGAACGAATATTTGTTAATTGCTTAAAATCAAGTGGCAACCTGCCTGATAAGCGCCGATTTTGAGCCTCGCGACCCCACAGTGATCGATACCGACGATAAAACTTAGTCACTTTTGATGCCATTGGCGAGTCAACTACAATGGGCAAACGCTGGGTCAGCTTTTTATGGAAAAACAGTCCTTCGAGATCAAATAGCAACTCCTGAACTCGACCAACACTGAAAGCGGGGATAATGATGACTCCACCATTTTGCAGCGAGCGCTGAATAATGGCTTCTAACGCTTGCTGCCTTGCCTGAGGAGCCGAGTGATTTCGATCACCATAGGTAGACTCCAAAAACAAACGGTCCACCACCTTCGGAGGTATTGGATCTCTGTGCAAAGGTGTAGCGCTCGCACCTAAATCACCAGAAAACAGTAGTATTTTACCGTTTGATTGTTTCACTTCCACATAAGCAGAGCCTAAAATGTGCCCAGCAGGGCTGAGCCTAAAATATAGATACTCTTCTCCCAACTTAGGAGAACCACTTCTTCTCTTGAATATCACTCTTTCCCAGCGATAATAGGGCACAACTTTAATTTGCCTCCCCACCAGTTCTAATATGCGCTCTCTTTGTCCAAAGTCCATCTGATTTTGAACTTTCAAACTGTCTTCGAGTAGCAGCGGTACAAGCTCTGCCGTCGCTGGGGTGCAATAGATACTTCCGTGAAAGCCCGCAGCCAATAACCATGGTATACGCCCAACATGATCAATGTGCGCATGAGTTAATATCAACGCGCAAACATGCTTAGTTGAGAATGGATACGCTAATGCTCGGCTATCCTTGCCTTGGAATAAACCACAATCAACGAAAATACTGCCGGTTTCATGCTTTAATTCGTGACAAGAACCGGTAACCGTATCCTTCCCACCGTGATGGATGACTTCCATGTTTTCCCTCCTTCTTATATGAGTCTGAAAGATACTTTTTTTCAGACTCCTTTTTTGCGAGGAGAGACGAAGGAATTAATATTTAGAAGTGTTACTTGCAGCGATGAAAAACCATTAGCTAAACCGTAAGACGATCTGCTAAAAGCAAAAGCTTAGCCTTTCCATCCTCTGTCGCAATTGGTCGTACTACTGCCAGCATTTGCTGCATTCCCTGTAAAATGACCTCTTCTGTTACTTCTTTCGCCGAAGACATGGTTATTTGGTAATTGAGCCAATTAGTCGCAATTAAATGCAAACTACAAACCAAAGCTTTCAACTCCGCATCCGTAACCTCAATTAAACCTATACGGCGAAAGTTTTCAGTGATTGCAACTAGGTTGCTCTGAAGCTTACCTTGAACTAACAAGTAATCTTGATGAAGGGAAGGATCACGCTGTAGGATTTCTGGTAAATTCGAATAAAAAAAACGATATTTCCACATCAGGGTAAAGATTGCTTCCATGTAGTACTCCAACAGAGAAAAACTATCTTTCTCCTCTTGCTGAAGCACAAAGCGGTCCAATAATTCTTCTGAGTACAACTCAAAAATACTTCGAACTATTTGCTGTTTGTTGCGAAAGTGATAATAAAGATTCCCAGGACTAATCCCCAAGTGCGCAGCGATATGATTCGTTGTAACATTACGCTCCCCATGTAGGTTAAACAGCTCTAAGGATTGAAGTACTATTTTATCTCTTGTTTTCATTTTGCCCTCTATCTTTTCGCTCATTCTAAATAAGCAACAGCTACACAAGTATACTCGCACTAAAATACTGGCCTCTGCAAGCGACTGTTCCTCGTCACTCTGATTTAAAAGCACTAACAAACCTTACAACGCAAACCAATAGCACCACGCATTGCTCTAGATCCTTTCCTTGCCATATTCATAGTTACAAATCTTTGCTAAACTCTCGAACAGTATTTTTTATAAGCTAGGTGGATAAAGATGATCATCGTTACTGGTGGCGCTGGCATGATTGGCAGCAACATTGTTAAGGCGCTTAACGAGCAAGGCTACAACGACATTTTGGTGGTGGACAACCTCAAAAATGGTAAGAAATTTGCGAACCTAGTGGATCTAGACATCACGGATTACATGGATCGTGATGACTTTTTAACTCAAGTGATGGCGGGCGATGATTTCGGCCCTATCGAAGCGGTGTTCCACCAAGGTGCTTGCTCGGCAACTACCGAGTGGGATGGCAAATACATGATGCTCAATAACTATGAGTATTCTAAAGAGCTGCTTCACTACTGCGTAGACCGTCAAATTCCTTTCCTTTACGCTTCTTCTGCAGCCACTTACGGCGGCCGCAATGATAACTTCATTGAAGAGCGTGAGTTTGAAGGCGCATTAAACGTTTACGGTTACTCTAAGCAGCAGTTCGATAACTACGTTCGCCGCTTGCAGGCAGACGCTGCCGAGCACGGTGAAACTCTGTCGCAAATCACAGGCTTCCGTTACTTCAACGTGTACGGCCCGCGTGAGCAGCATAAAGGCAGCATGGCCTCGGTTGCTTTCCACCTAAACAACCAGATTCTTGCTGGCGAAAACCCGAAACTGTTTGAGCGCAGCGATGAGTTTAAGCGTGACTTTGTTTATGTGGGTGACGTATGTAAAGTGAACCTATGGTTCATGGAAAATGGCGTTTCCGGTATCTTTAACTGTGGTACTGGCCGCGCTGAACCATTTGCAGAAGTGGCTAAAGCGGTGATTAAGCATCACGGTAAAGGTGATGTGGAAACCATTCCGTTCCCTGAGCATCTAAAGGGCGCTTACCAAGAATACACCCAAGCGGATCTAACTAAACTACGCGCAGCGGGCTGCGATGTTGAGTTTAAGACGGTTGCACAAGGTGTGGCGGAATACATGGCGATTATTAATAAATAATCGCCATTAGATGAATAAATAGCGCCTCTTCTTAGAGGCGTTTTTTTGATGAACTGACTTATGCTAAAGAAATATATGCCTTATTTGACGGCAACACTATGCTGTCTCTATTCCGCTACTCTGCTCATTTATTATGGGGCCTACGCTCAGGTAGCGCTCATTATGGCAGGGGTAGGGCTGCTATTACTGCCATTTACTCGCAAAAACCTCAGTACAACTAACAAGAAGGCTTATCTTGCTATTGTTGGTTACTTTGCGCTAACTGTCATTTCTTTGCTTATCAACGGTGGCGGTATCAACCAAGCGGATATGCCGAGCCGTACGTTGCTAGTGTTACCAGTAATTGCGCTGTTAGTTACCTATCGCCCTTGTACAAAATGGGTAATGATTGGCCTTCCTATAGGTGGAATTATTGTATTTGGGGTAACAGCCTATCAACACTTTGTATTGCACTCTCGTCCACTAAGTTCAAATGGTTACATGGCTATCCAGGCTAGCGGTATGGCGATGACACTGGGTATACTTTCACTGCTTGCATCTTATTACTTCCATAGTAAAAAACAAAACAAACTCGTTATCTTAGCCTGTGCGGGCGCTGTTGGCGGGATCACTGCTAGTTTATGGTCAGGTTCCCGCGGAGTACTCGTTATATCCCCACTCGTGCTCTTAGCTATTGTGTGGATTTTTAGAGCTAAATTAACCAAGAAAACGATTCTCGCCTCTCTAGTTGTGATTATGATAGGTAGCGCTACTGTTTACCCATTGCTTTCCGTTCGAATTAACAACATGGTAGAAGAGCTAAACAACTATCGCTCATATTCAGCTACTGAACAACATAACTTATCAGGTGGTTTCTCTGCCAATGCACGTTTAGAGTTATGGAAGTCGGCTCTTTATATGGCCAAAGACTACCCTATCTTTGGGGCTGGTTTTGATAATATTGATCGTATTCGAGCGCAACAAATTAAGCAAGGCTTGTTAGATCCTCGAACAGCCCGCTATACCAGGGCACATAACCAGTTTTTCGAAGATCTACAAACCAAAGGGTTACTTGGTGTCACCGTGTTGTTAATTATGTTTGGCGTACCTCTTAGCGTATTTATCAAAAGGTACAAAGCATACAAAGAGACAGAATATGGCTATTTTGCCCTAATGGGGGCCAGCCATATTATTTTGCTTATGGGTTACTGCTTAACTCAGCATTACCTTGCTCACCACTCAGGTATGTTGCTATTCATCACTTATACTGCCATGTTCCTCGCACTAAGTGAGCCTCCGAAGCAAAGTGACACCACATCAGCATTGGAGCTAAGTTCATAATATGAAAATACTAATCATCGGCCCATCTTGGGTCGGCGATATGGTGATGTCGCAAAGCTTATACACCACATTAAAACAGCAGCATCCAAACTGTAAAATTGATGTGCTTGCACCCGCTTGGTGCAAACCCATTCTAGAGCGCATGCCCGAGATAAGCCAAGCGATTGAAATGCCAATTGGCCATGGTGAGTTAAACCTGCTTGGCAGGCGCGCTATTGGCAAAGAGCAGGCCGCCAATGGCTATGATCACGCCATCATACTGCCTAACTCGGCTAAATCTGCCTTGATCCCATTTTTTGCTGGAATTCCCTCTCGCACGGGGTGGAAAGGCGAATTTCGTTATGGCTTACTTAACGATTTACGCCCAGACAAACGCGTTTTTCAATACATGGTCGAGCGTTATGTGGCACTGGCTTACCCAAATACCACTATGCTTGATGACGTTGCCCTAGAGAACTGCCCACGCCCATCGTTATTGATTGATAAAAAGAGCCAAGCGCTTGCGATGACCAAGCTAGGGCTAACCAATGAAAGGCAAACTGTCGGTTTATGCCCAGGCGCTGAATACGGCCCCGCTAAACGCTGGCCAGATAAGTATTACGCGCAAGTAGCGAGCACTCTTATCGCCCAAGGCAAACAAGTATGGCTGTTTGGCTCAACCAAAGATCGTGAAGTGACCGAGAAGATCAAACAGGCACTGCCAACCGATGCGCAAGCACATTGCTATGATTTAGCCGGCCAAACCAGCTTAATTGAAGCGGTGGATTTATTAGCAGCCTGTCATACCGTGATTTGTAACGACAGTGGTCTAATGCATGTGTCTGCTGCGGTAGGTTGTCATATTGTGGCGATTTATGGCTCTAGTTCACCGAAATACACACCGCCACTGACCGACAAACTGGCGATGGTGCACACCGATATTGGCTGCCGCCCTTGCTTTCAGAAAACCTGCCCACTTGGCCATCAAGATTGCTTAAACAAGCTAATGCCAGAGCAGGTACTCAATGCCTATCAAGAGTTAGTAAGTTAACGTTATGCTAAGGCTAATCTATACCTTACTGCTCAGCCTAGTGGCACCTTTTTTTCTCTATGGTCTCTACAAGAAAAAATCAGGCAAGCCTGGTGTCGGCAAACGGTGGAAAGAGCACTTTGGCGTGACGCCTAAACTAGAAACCAGCCAAAGCCCTATTTGGCTTCATGCGGTTTCGGTTGGTGAAGTCATTGCGGCTACGCCTATCATTAAAGCTCTCAAAGCCAAACACCCTCAACAGGCTATCCTTGTCACCACAACCACCAGCACTGGTGCAGAGCAAGTAGCCAAACTCGGTAACCTGGTTGAGCATCGCTATATGCCGCTAGACTTTGGTTTTGCGTTAAAAGGCTTTCTTAAAACGGTAAAGCCGAGCCAACTGCTGATCATGGAAACCGAACTTTGGCCTAATACGCTCCATCACGTAGCAAGCGCAGGCATTCCGATCACGGTAATGAATGCTCGTTTGTCTCAGCGCTCTTATCAGCGCTACGCTAAGGTGAAAGGCGTGTTTTCTATGATGAGCAAGCACCTTGATAAAGTGTTATGCCAACATCAAGATGATGCCCAACGTTTTATCCAGTTAGGCATTCCAGAAAGTAAAGTGCAAGTAACCGGCTCGGTAAAATTTGACATTCAAGTTCCAGACGCTGCGTTTAAACAAGGTCAACAGCTTAGACAAGAACTTGGAGAAAAACGCCCAGTGTGGATTGCCGCGAGTACTCATGCAGGTGAAGATGAGCAAGTGCTTGACGCCCATAACCAGATACTAACTGAGTTCCCTAGCGCTCTACTAATACTAGTACCCCGTCATCCTGAGCGTTTTCAGTCTGTTGCTCAGCTATCAAGTGAGAAAGGGTTCAGCACAGTAACCCGCACTAGCGGGCAAGCTGCGAATAGTTGCCAAGTTTACCTCGCTGATACTATGGGTGAGATGATGACTCTTATCGAAGCGGCCGACATCTGTTTTATGGGCGGCAGCTTAGCGGGTGATAAAGTGGGTGGGCATAATCTTTTAGAACCAGCCGCATTAGCTAAACCGAGCATTACTGGCCCAAGCTTCTTTAACTTTACCGATATTACCCATCAACTAACCCAAGCTAAGGCAACGGCTATTGCTGAAAACAGCACTCAGCTAGCAGATGAAGTAAAACACCTATTTGGTAACAGCGAGAGAATGCTTGATATGGGCCATCATGCCCTAGAAGTTGTTAATATCAACAAAGGTGCGCTAAACACCACCATAACGTTCATAGAGGGGGCATAATATGGCCTTACGCTCGTCTTTACGTAAGCTTTACCACTACTTGCGCGCTGTGCCTAAAAGTCTGTTATTTAACTTTTATTACTTGCCTTTTAACCAAGCCATTCGCTTACCACTGGTTGTTTCTCATCGCGTAAGAGTTGAGCGGTTACAGGGGAAACTAATCATCCCGAAGCAAGCTAAAACCGGCAAAATCCGCTTTGGTTTTGGCCAGGTCCAAGTCGCCTCTCCTAACCACTCCCCATTTATTTGGTGTGTAGGAAGCAATGCAACCATACGGCTCGGAGAGCGGGTCAAAATTGGAACTGGCTGCAAGCTCCATATTGACGGAGAGTTCATAGTCAATGATCGAACCAACTTTACAGGTGAGTGCACCATTATTTGCAAGAAAGCAATCAAAATTGGCGGTGGTGGTTTGATATCTTGGCAAACACTGTTGATGGATAGCGACTTTCATCCGATTGTAGATTCAGAGCTTGGTAATCAACTCAACCCTGATAGCGAAATTTCAATTGGTAACAATGTATGGATCGGCGCAAGAACCTCTGTAAATAAAGGTGTTAGCATTGCTTCTAATACTGTAGTAGGCACCGCGTCCCATATCACCAAGAGCTTTCTAGAAGATGACCTCATTCTGGGTGGTAACCCTGCCAAAATTATAGGAAGTATGAAACACAAATACTTTACCGACTAAGCCTAATAGAAAGCTCCTATAGATAATTTAACATTAAAAATGTAAGGTGTGAGCGCAAGAGAGCAGCCTCTCTAATACGCTTTGCAAACTAGAGAACAGACAGCCTACTTAACTATGAACTTTATTACTCAAAAACTCAGATACTTTGCAAGAACCCATTTACCTATGTTAGTAAGCTTTACGCTTGCTCTTTTCGCGATTGAGTTATGTCTAAGAAAAATAACCAACATTACAAATAGCCTAAACTTTCAGGAGGTTATACTTACCTCTCTGGCTATGATCTTATTGATCACCTTTTCTACTCGCATCGTTAAAGTATTTTTAATTCTTTTCTTGTTCATTGGGTTAGTTTTCCAGAGTTCAAACGCGATTTTCTATGGTGGTTGGATAGACCCTATGAATATCTACCTGCTGTTTGAAAATCTATCTGAAGTGATTAAGACCATACCGGGTTTGAGCTATGCAGTTATTATTAAATCTACTCTCTTTCTTGGTTTCACAATCCTTCTCCTTGGCTACACCTATAAAGTCGCAAGCAAGCATAAGGGGTATGTGCTGGTTAATATCTTGGTTTTTGTTGTGTTTGCTTTTCAACCCATGCGCGATGGTGCCGTCTACCCAGAAAATGTTGAGAAGCGATTTACTAAAGATACTCATAGTTTGATCCGCTCTTTTCATAACTCCTATGGCGTTTTTTCAGCCATGCTGATCTCTGACGCAATGGGTAATGATCTCTATCCTGCACATCGACTTCCGAGCTACGCTCAGTTAAAACAGCCAAGCCATGATGTACCTAATATTTTCATCTACTATGGTGAAAGCTTAAGCTCTAAGTACATGAGCGAATATGGGTACCCTGTTGAGACTTCCCCATTACTAACAAAGCTCACTAAGCAAGAAGGCGTTTATGCGCTTTCCCGAGAAACAGTAGCAGGAGCAGCAGCAACCATGCCCTCTACAACACGCTTCTTTCATATGATTGAAAAGCCAGATGCGAGAAAGCAAGTATCCTCTTTTGAGACAAGTTTATTTCGTTACGCGCAAGAGGCCGGGCTAACCACGACGTACATCAGTACTCAAGGTGAAAGCTACGTAAACCACATTTTTAAACTTGCAGTTGGTAAGTACAGTAATCACTACTTCACACCACCTGCGCTAGATGAGTCTTTAACAGACAGGGAAGAGGGAGACGATAGCTTAGTCTTTAAAGCGTTAACGAAAATTGACGACGGCACGCCATTTTTTACGGTATTCCAACCAAATGGTTCACATACGCCTTTTAATGCGAAGTCCCCTAAAGCGTTTAAAAAATTTGGTAGCGACTCTGAAATTAAGGAGTATGAAAACTCCGTTCATTACACCGACTATATTCTTAATAAGCTGTATGATGAAGTAACCAAACGCTCGGGAGATAAACCTTGGCTGCTGTTTATCACTTCCGATCATGGTACTTATGTTGATGACAAACACATCACTCGTTCTATGAGTTACCCTGCATCTTACATGGTTCCTGGCGTTATCTTGACTAACTCTAAAGAGCTTTATCAGGAAAATATTGAACCTTATCAAGATTGCCAATACCTTTTCCACCGTAACTTTAGTGAAATGATCGCACGTAGCTTAGGCCGTGACGTACCAATTGGAAAATGTGATTCAGGTGTATTGTTCAGCGGAATGCTCACTGGGTTCGGAGCCCAACAAGTGACAATCTCTGAACAAAACACAGTAGACTTACAGCCCTTTGGCCAGAAATAATATCCTGTTTAGAAAATGCGTCTCCATGGAGGCGCATTTTTTTATGCTTCTTGCTAAACTGCGATATCTCTTACTAAAGTGTAACCTTTTGGCTCAATATGGCTCTGTTTTCTCAAGCTCCGGCTTCTATTTGTATTCTGCGTTTATCTGCGATAGGTGATGTTTGCAACACTATTGCGGCGGTGCAAACCATCCAACGTCAATGGCCAGAAACGAAAATAACTTGGATCACAGGAAAACTAGAAGCCAAGTTAATCAATGTACTACCTAACATTGAAGTGGTCGTATTTGATAAAGAAAAAGGACTAAAAGGCTATCGAGCGCTCTGGCAAACACTTCAAGGCCACCACTTTGACGCACTTTTGCATATGCAATATGCCTTTCGTGCCAGCATTGCCACATTGGGTATCAAAGCTAAATATAAACTCGGTTTTGATGCTAAACGCAGCCAAGATTTTCAAAGCCTATTTACGAATGTAAAAGTCACCTCCCCTAATGCGCCGCATGTACTTGATGGGCTACTGGCCTTTGCTAAAACGCTTGGTGTACAAGATGTATCCCCACGCTGGGCTATTCCTTATTCACAACAAGACTCACAATGGGCAGCCAAGCATCTAAGGACTTCCTCTCGTAATTTAGTGCTGGTTCCTGCGGCCAGCAAGGGCTATAAAAACTGGACAAGTGATGGCTATGCGGCGCTTATTAAGCATGCCCAGCGTTCTGGTTGGCAAGTAATTCTCGCAGGCAGCCCGGCACAAATTGAGGCCGACTTAGCGGCCGAGATCCAACAAAAACTCGACCAACCAGCATTAAACTTAGTCGGGAAAAGCTCATTATTGGAAATGCTCGCACTCCTCGATAAAGCTCAGCTGGTTGTTGCGCCAGATACAGGCCCCGCTCACATGGCGAACGCAATGAACACTCCTGTGATTGGTCTTTATGCTCACCACAATCCTGCTCGCACTGGCCCCTACCTTTTTCAAGATTATGTTGTCTCGGCTTATGAGGAAGCGATTCAAGCGGAAACAGGCAAATCCTCTAGTGAGCTGAGTTGGCGGTCTCGCGTGAAAGATAAAGCGGCGATGACGCGAATTCCCCCCGAGCAAGTGATCGCCATGTTCGATAAAGCGGTCGCTGATTTTTCTCTGTAACCACGTTAAACTAGCATTCTAGTTAAGTTAGAGGCATACCCGTGAGCAAACCAACTTTAGCAGTGGCATTAATTGTAAAAAACGAAGCCGCGCACCTAAAAGCTTGTTTAGAAACCGTCCAAGGCTGGGTGGATGAAATTGTTGTGCTTGATTCTGGCAGTAGTGATGAAACCGAACAAGTTGCACGCGAATTTACCGACAAGTTTTTTGTGAATGCAGAATGGCCAGGCTTTGGCCCACAGCGCCGCATTGCTCAGTCTTACGTCGAGTCAGACTATGTACTGTGGCTTGATGCCGATGAACGGATCACACCAGAGCTTAAAACCAGCATTCTTAATGCGGTAGAGCAAAATAAACCCGATACCGTCTATCAGTTTGCTCGCCTAAGTTGGGTGTTTGGCCGTTATATTAAGCATTGTGGCTGGTACCCAGATCGCGTGTTACGTCTCTACCCGACTAAGCTAACTCAATACACCGATGCTTTAGTTCACGAGCGCGTAGAAGTCTCTAAGGAGATGCAAGTGGCTAACCTTGATGGGGATGCCATTCATTATACTTACAACGATGTGCATCACTATTTGGTGAAGTCCGCAGGTTACGCCAAGGCGTGGGCCGACCAAAGGCAAAAACGCGGGAAGAAATCGAGTATTAGCCAAGGTATTGTTCATGCCCTTGCCTGCTTTATGAAAATGTATATTTTGAAAGTCGGATTTTTAGACGGTAAGCAAGGCTTCTTGCTGTCACTGTTATCTGCTCACTCAACCTTTGTGAAATATGCTGATTTGTGGGTGAGGGAGCAGGAGAAGCATTAGGAAAGAGCGAATACAGAGACGGGCTGTGCCCTGAGAATACAGAAGAGCAAAGCTCGAGCGCTTTGATGCTAGCGTGTCTTTATTCAACTCTACCTAGTTTCTTTGCTGCCCACTCTTTCAACTCTTTGGCTACATTGCTTATATCAATTCTTGTCATGTCCTCTTGGTTTTGCTTGTTTTCGGCGGGTGGTGGGCAGAAAGCGATATGATTACCTGCTGAATTAATTGGGCGCCAGCGCAATGGTGTGGCGCTGCGTTTACTTGGGAAGAAGCCTACGGTTGGTACGTCTAGCGTTGCTGCAATGTGTAACGGCCCTGTAGAGCCCGCGATAAATAAATCTGCGCACGCTATCGAGCGAGTAAAATCCACCAGTCCATCGTTTTTATCATAAACAACGGAGCGAACGCCCTTTTGTTTCAGAAGTTCATGCAACTCCTGCGCTTTAGCTTCTTCACCGGGGCCTGCAGTTAGTACACACTCACTGTCTAGACTTAACTCGGTATATAACTGAGTATATTGTTCTAGAGAAAGGTTATTGGCGGATCCGCCACTTCCTGCGTGCACGTAAACCCACAGCTTTTTACTATCAATATCTAGTAGTTGCGCTAGTTTTTGCTTCTGTTCATTCCGTTCTGTTGATGAAAAAGAGAGATACGGGGTAGTGGGCTCGACTTCAGGCGCGTTAATATCTTTTAAGAAAGCGCGGATCAAATCGAGGTTATATTCGTACTCGGGCTTAGCCGACTGTGAACGTTTTTGCTTAATACGATGGTTATAAAAGATCTGCGCCACTTTGGTGGCAGGTGCTAATCGATATTGAATACCTGCCTTCCAAACTAACAGTGCGTTGTAAGTGGTCGAAAATAGGTTAATGGAAGCATCGAACTGCTCAGCCTTTATCTGCTCAATTAGCTGTTTTTGAGCAGTTTTATCCGCTTTCTTAGTCGGATCTATCATTACTTCGTCAATCCAAGGGCAGAGCTCTGCCAGTGCCTTGGTATAACTTGGGACCAAAGCGGTAATATGACACTCTGGCAACGACTGTTTCAGCATCGCAAAACTTGGCCATGCCAGCATAAAATCGCCAATTTTATCGTTACGGATCACCAGAATCTTTTTCATATCACGCTCTCTTTATCATCTGTCTGCCATCATACCGACTTAAATGGCGAATTTTGAGCATTATTTGCTATGATTAGGCCAGTTTAACAAATTAAAAGAGTAGCTTACCGTGACCCAAAAACGTATCTCTCGCGTGATTTATCCCGGCACTTTTGATCCTATTACCAATGGTCATTTAGATTTAATTGAGCGTGCTGCTTGCATGTTTGATGAAGTGATTATTGCGGTGGCCGCAAGCCCTAGTAAGAAAACTATGTTTTCTTTGGAAGAGCGAGTCGAGTTTGCGACGCAAGTGACTGCTCACTTATCCAATGTTCGCTCGAAAGGTTTTTCTGGTTTGATGGTCGATTTTGCCAAGCAAGAGCAAGCCAATGTGTTAATTCGCGGACTGCGTACAACAGTAGACTTTGAGTATGAGTTTGGTTTGACCAATATGTATCGCCGACTCATGCCGGGATTGGAGAGTGTTTTCTTAACCCCTGCAGAGGAACACGCATTTATCTCTTCTACCATCGTACGTGAAGTGGCAATTCACGGAGGCAGCGTTGAGCAATTTGTACCAGAAGTCGTCGCCAACGCACTCGCCAGCAAAGCGCACATTTAGCCGCCCGCTTTTTTTTGTATAAAAAACAAAAAGAACGAGCCTGATATAGTATCAGGCTCGCTCTTAATTCTTCTACGATAAGGTTGGTATTAGTTAGCCCTTAGTACCTGGTCTCTAATATAGGCATCTTGCAGTATGCTATATTTCTGCGCGATATCAGCATTTGGGTTATTCTGGGTTTCCATGATGTTATGGAAGCCATCTTCGTCCCAAGGGTAAAGCACGTTCGGCCTTGCAGTATCAAATGCCCCCTTTTCAGTGATCACTCGGCTGCCATGATAACCAACATTGCTCACTCCATCTGGGCTTAACAAGTTTTCACCACCCAATGAAACATACTCGGTATCAGACAAGCTGTACTGATAAATCGTTGGAAACACATCGCGATGCGAGCCAATTCTTTGATCATCAAACACATGCTCCACATGGTCTAGAATCGGCTTCGGCACATACAGATAAAAAGGCACGCCATTTGTCATAGCGAAGTCTTTTGGCTGATTAGCATCAAGATAGCGCAGCCTGTGATCCCCTGTTGCCGCTATTACCGTTTTGTCTTTTAAGTCCGATGACTTGATTTGACCAATGAAGTGACCTAGAGAATTATTGGCATACTGATAAGTTCCAAGTAAAGGAATATTTTGTTCCGAAAGGGAACCTGAGAGCTTTTCTAGCCTGTCACTTGGCTTAACCGGCAGAGGTTCATAGTTCCCAGGAACTTTAAACGGTGGATGATTGGTCGCCGTCAAAATGTAAATCATCTGAGGCTTATCAGACTCCTTCAATATCTTCTCTGCGTACTTAAACGCAAATTCATCAGGCACGCCCCACACTCCAACAAAAGGCTTGGATTCTGGGAATTCTTTCATTAATAGGTTTTCATCAACAAAACGATCAAAGCCTTGCAGTGGCATATAATTAGCTAAGTTTCGCCACATACCATTTGCACTCATAATGAAGGTAGTTTCGTAACCATTGTCTTTATATGGCTTAATCGATGTATAAGGTAGCTTCACTCTTTGGAAGTTTGAATGACTGATAGTGCCTACTCGGCTATTAAATAGCATCGCTACCAACGAACTCGCTGTACCTGAAGTTTCAGATACAAATCTCGTAAATACGAAATCTTCTTCAAATGGCTGACGTAACTCACCCAGCAGGTCATTGTGAATAGGGTCATCTTCAACCATAACGTTGGTGCCCATCCCTTCCATTAAGGTTACAACCACATTGGGCTTATGCTCTGCCAAATACTGATTTTTAGGTGTCGTATAGAACGGCTTTGGCTGACCAATCAGTTCAAGCATCACCTTTTGATATTCGTCATCAGAAATAGGCTTAAGTTTTGCCTGCCTTTTGTAGTCACCACTAGCCCAGCTAAGAGCTATAAACGGATTCGGCGCAACCATGTTTAACACAACATAGTCCGACACGTTTGCATGCAAACGGCGTAGTGGGAAAGTCCCTACCGAGCCACGCGCAATCACAAAGTACAAAGTAATCGTGATCAGCACCATCGCAGTTGTTTTTAACCAATGACGCTGTGGCCACTGCCAACCCATCGCTGAGGTAAGCATTTTTTTGTAAACACGATTCGCAAGCCAAGTACTGATGATGACCGCAATAAAGGCTCGTACAATAGGGAAGTCTTCCCAAATGTTAATTAACACGGCACTGGTATCGTCATCTACCAGACCGAAAACAAACATGTCGAAATAGGTTCCGTAGGTGGCGTAGTAATAGTAATTGCCGATTGAAAAAGACACCACAAGGAACATGATAAACAAGCTGTAATAGCGACTTAAGGACGCATATATTTTAAAGCTTTTATCATAGCAGGCACAAAGTAGCCCCACTAAAAATAGAGGAGCAAATCCAATTGCCATAATTTTTAGATCGAAGCGGAATCCAATAAAGAATGCGCGATAAACGTCACTCCAGCGCTCTGCTAGCTGAGGCCATTCGACTATATTTAGGAAGAAAACCGTTCTACTGGTTAGTAAGATCAATGAGCTGAACAGCACAAGACCCCAAATCAAGCGGCTTAATGTACGAAAGTTTTGTTGGAAATTCATAGGAACAGGGCTTACTTCTGACAGTGATTACAAAAAAAGGTGTTTCTTTGACCAATTTTGGCTTGCGCAATAGTAGCACGACAAACAGGACAAGGCTCGCCTGCTTTACCGTATACCTGCAATTCTTGAGCAAAATAGCCTGGTTTTCCGTCCGCTTGGTTAAAGTCTTTTAAAGTAGTCCCGCCTTGTTTGATCGCTATAGTAAGGACTGATTTTATCTCTTGAACTAGTGCTTCAAACTGCGCTTTACTCAAAATACCGGCGGCGGTTTGCGGGTGAATGCGAGCACTAAATAACGCTTCATTGGCATAGATGTTACCAACCCCTACCACAACTTTGTTATCCATAATGAACTGCTTAATCGCAACACGCTTGGCTTTGGATTTAAACTGCAAATAGCCAGCATCAAAATCTTCCGTTAAAGGTTCCGGACCAATATTAGTCAGCACTTGATGCACTTCATTTGGTAAGGCAAATAGCCAAGCTCCAAAACGACGAGGATCGTTATAACGCAATACTTTTCCATTCGCCAAAACCAAGTCAACATGATCGTGCTTATTCGGTTCGATGACTGTATCTAATACTCGCAAACTCCCCGACATGCCTAAATGAACGATTGCACTGCCTTTCTTGGTTTCAATTATCAGATACTTCGCTCGACGAGAGACCGTCAGCACCTTCTCACCAACTAAAGTTTGTAGATCTTGTGGCACCGCCCAGCGCAGTTTTGGTTGGCGCACCACAATAGACTGAATTGTTTGCCCTGTAAGGTGTGGGCTAATGCCCATTCGACTGACTTCAACTTCCGGGAGTTCTGGCATGGAAAGGTCCTTTGGTTAAGAGCGCTGATTACAGAATTCGCTGCGCTCACTGGAATACAGAAAGAGAAGAAACTAGAGGCTAGATCGCTTCGCTACTATAAGGGCAAAAGATTTGGATTGGTGTGCGCTGTTGGTAGATCCCGGACATCTCGTTCCTCGATTCCGGGATGACGAACAATTGTACCACTTCACGCCCTCCTCACCTTTGCTCTTGCTCTTATAGTTTCTAGTTTCTAAAGCGAGTCTTCGAGCGCTCTGTACTCGAGTGAGCGCAGCGAATTCTGCATTCTTCATTTCACTCAAACGAAAACAAATACCCTTCATCAACCGACACCGCTATCCACTCTTGGTTCCAATTCTGAAATAGCCAAAACTGAGGCGTTTTGTAGTAAGTGACGCGTTGAGGTTCTTCTTGCTCTTGATACCAAACTTCGATGGTATGGGCAGCGGATAAGTTTGGCTTTAATTGTTCAAAGGTTTTGCTGTCAACTATGGTGCCTTGCAAGGCTTGCCAGCGGTTTATCGCCTGCTCCGGAGAGATGCTAAGCGGACGAGTTGATTGCCAGTCACTGTCAACAAACTCTAATGACCACTTAGGAAAATGTAATGCGGTTGGCTGCCAGTTGTCTTTGAGCACATAAGGTACGGAAGCTTCAGCTTCCTGCCCTAAGTTAAAGTGCCCGCGAAGCACACTAGGGGCATTGATCAAGGCAATAAACGCCAAGATCGAAATGATCATTACGTTGTTCCATCCACGCCGACTTAACTTCATAGTACTCCCTACCTTAGCCCTTAGCCCTT
>Ga0070724_10000385_pt1 | contig 33493 bp, 33 predicted proteins | sample tdDd001_FD_67278 | JGI IMG/M metagenome (GOLD analysis project Ga0070724, IMG submission 67278) | Marine sediment microbial communities from the Atlantic coast under amendment with organic carbon and nitrate - tdDd00.1 | ecosystem: Environmental > Aquatic > Marine > Coastal > Sediment | place... | reverse complement strand
TATATTAATGGAACGAGGGGGTCTCATGACGCTTATGCAAGATATGCTATTTCAATCAGACCAACAAGTAGATATAGAGCATGATGACACCATCCTATTTGCCGACGATCAACATGGGACAGAAGAGGAAGTTGTGAATTTCCCATGGAAAATAATCATTGCAGATGATGAAGAAGAAGTTCATGCCATGACGAGAATGGTCATGAAAAAATTTGAGTTCGAAGGCCGAGCCGTTGAACTAATCAGCGCTTATTCTGGTAAAGAGACCATTGAAATTATGAAAGAACAGCCTGATGTGGCAATAATTCTTCTTGATGTTGTTATGGAAAATGAAAATTCAGGCCTTGAAGTTGTTAAAATGATTCGTGATGAACTGAGGAATCCTTTTGTTCGAATTATTCTTAGAACAGGTCAACCTGGTCAAGCACCTGAGGAAGATGTTATTAGAAATTATGACATTAATGATTATAAGTCAAAAACAGAACTTACAGTTCAAAAATTATATACAGCTGTGATTGCATCACTTCGTGCATATCAAGGGATGCGAATTATTGAAACCAATAGGATTGGTCTTGAGAGAATTATAAATTCATCGAGAGATCTTTTTGAAATGCAATCCTTAAGATCCTTTAGTCAAAACGCGATACTTCAAATGTGTCAACTTATTAGGTTGGATGAAGATACAGATAGCGAATTTGATGGACTGGCTGCGACAGTACGTAAAAATGAGATGATTACAATTGCCGGAACAGGGAAATTTGAATCCTATGGTGGTTTTCTTGTAAAGGATATACCAGATAAAGCCCTTCAAGAAGATTTTGAAGAAGCAATGGCTATTAGCGGCAGTTATTTTAGAGATAATATTTTTATTGGACATTTCAAATCGGTCAATAATAATGAAAGTGTATTCTATATTAGAAATCATAGACCTTATGCTGATTTTGAGAAAAATCTGTTAAAGATTCTTTCATCGAATGTTTCGGTTGCTATCGACAATATTTATCTAAACAATGAAATTGTTGATACACAAAAAGAAGTTATATTCACCTTAGGTGAAATTGTTGAGACCCGGTCTAAGGAAACTGCCAACCACGTACGCCGTGTTGCAGAGTATTCTTGGATTTTGGCAAGGGCTCTTGGCGCTTCAAGCGAAGAGGCTAATATATTAAGACTGGCTTCTCCAATGCATGACATTGGTAAGATCGGTATTCCAGATCTTATTCTAAATAAACCGGGTAAATTAACTACAGAGGAATTCGAAGTTATAAAAACACACACAGAAATTGGATATGAAGTTTTAAAACAGTCTAGTCGTCGGATTATGAAGACGGCGGCAACCATTGCACTTCAACATCATGAGCGTTGGGATGGTAACGGATATCCATATGGCATCAAGGGTGAGGAAATTGACCTATTTAGTCGTATAACAAGTGTTTGTGATGTTTATGATGCACTAAGCCATAAAAGAATATACAAAGATGCATGGCCAGAAGAAGAGGTACATGAGTACTTTAAGAGTATGAGATCGGAAATGTTTGATCCGAAGATCGTAGATAAACTCTTCGAGCATATCGATGAGATCATCTCGATCAAAGAAAAATATCCAGATTAATCTGTGTTATAATGATGAAAATGACAGTCGAAGGAGCGTGGATTTCTTGGAAGAAAAAAGACGGTTTAAAAGACTACCAGTCGATATAAAACTTACAATTGAATCATTATATCGTCAGAATCATGAATCGCTGGATGAATTGAATGAATCTATTATCGTAACTGATATTTCAAAATCGGGACTCGGATTTCTAACATCAGCCGATTTACCGATGGGTTATTATTTCAATGCAAGAATTGAAATTGATGATGAAAGAAAATTCTATGGTGTAATGAAGATCATTCGAAAAGCTCAAGAGGACGATGGAAGTTTCCATTTCGGTTGTGAATTTGTAGGCATGGCTGATATTTTAACAGGTTGCCTGGATGATTACCAAGACGAACTTGGTTTATAAGAATTACTGAAAATACCCCCTAAAAGCCAGGTGCTTTAGGGGGTTGTATTGTTTTTTTGTGAAGGAGCGCTCTTATGAAAGTACTGTTTACATATGATTACGGTCAGGAGAAGATGAAAGCCATTGAAGCTCTTGGCTACGATATTGTGTATGTCCATGAGTCTGAAATTGAAAACAACGAAGCTGTAAACGATGTTGAAATCTTGGCTTGTTATAATCCATTTTCGACACTTCGTGTTGATCAAATGCATAATCTAAAATGGATTCAGTTATCAAGCATTGGTTTTGATCAACTTCCAGTAGAGACTGTGATTAAGAACAATATTGAAGTGACTAACAATCGGGGCGGATACTCCAAGCCTATGGGTGAGTGGATTGTTATGAACCTTCTTGAAATATTTAAACATAGAAAAAGATTCTACGCAGATCAAATGGAAAAACGTTGGGCTCTTAATTCCAGTATCCTAGAGGTTGTTGGTAAGAAAATTGCTTTCCTTGGAACTGGAACCATTGCTCAGGAGGCTGCGAAACGGCTTCAAGGTTTTGAAGCAGAAATTATAGGGTTTAATACGAGTGGGCATGAAACGCGCTATTTTAACAATTGTTACGCTCTATCAGAGCTGAATGAAAAACTCCATGAACTGGATGCTGTGATTGTTACACTTCCGCATACAGAGAGCACGCATCATATAATCAACAAAGAAGTCATGGATTTGATGAAAGATGATTCCATCCTTATCAATGTGTCTCGTGGCGGGAATTTGGATGAAGAGGCCTTGATAGATGCCCTCAAACGTGATAAGTTTTTAGGCGTTGCGGTTGATGTTTTTGAATCCGAACCTCTTGCGAAGGACAGTCCGCTTTGGGACTTTGAAAGGGTGTATTTCTCCCCCCATAATTCGTGGATTTCAGAAATGAAAAATGAAAGACGTTATTCTATGATTTACGAGAATCTTAAAAGATATAAAGAAGGAAAGTCTCTTAATAACATAGTGAACATAGAACGCGGATACTAGGAGGATTTATTGTGGAATTTAAACTGGATACACACGTCCACACATTAGCAAGCGGTCACGCATACAGTACCCTTGCAGAATATATAGATGAAGCCAAAATAAAAGGTTTAGAATTGATTGCGCAAACTGACCATGGTCCTGCTATGCCAGGCGGTCCGCATGCATTTCATATTGGAAATCAACGCGTACTTCCAAATGTAATGGAGGGCATACGTGTTTTAAAAGGCGTTGAAGCAAATATTATTGATTTTCAAGGTCGTTTAGATTTAGAAGACAGATATATGCACGGACTTGAGTTTGTTTTGGTGAGCCTTCACGATGTTTGTATTACTCCCGGTGACAGTGACGCAAACACCAAAGCACTGATCGGCGCTATGAAAAATAAATTTGTCGACGCAATAGGTCATTCTGGAAATCCAGCGTTTCCAATACACATTGATGAATTTGTAAAAGCAGCACAGGCTTATGATATTATGATAGAGATTAACAACTCATCATTCGGAAAGAGCCGTGCAGGCAGTCGTGAAAATTGCGAGGAAATTGCGAGGCAGGCAAAAGAATATGGTGTAAAACTCATATCAGGCAGTGACTCACATATTCGATATGATCTTGGCAATTTTAATTATGCCATAGAGGTTTTTGATAGACTTCAAATTCCGGAGTCTATTGTAATGAACACTTCAAAGGAAAAGCTTCTGACACATTTACGTGGTCGAGGAAAGAATGTATAAAGGTGGAAATATGAAAGAGCAAATACGTGGTTTAGAATTAGAAGAATTAAAAGCATGGTTAAAAGAAAATGGAGAAAAACCATTTCGTGCAAAACAAATATTTGGGTGGGTGCAAAAAGGTGTTGCAACATACGATGAAATGACGAATGTTTCAAAAGGTTTAAGAGCCAAGCTGGATGAAACTTTTATTCTTGATAATGTGAAGGTTGAGAAACGTCTTGATTCAAAAAAAGATGGCACTAGAAAATATCTTCTTTCAATGTCTGACGGTGAAATTATAGAAGCTGTTCTTATGCGTTACAAGCATGGCAATAGCATTTGTGTTTCTACACAGGTTGGATGTCGTATGGGTTGTTCATTCTGCGCTTCAACACTAGATGGTATGACACGAAATCTTGATGCTGCTGAAATTCTAGGACAGGTCATGAGCGTACAAAATGATTTTGGCGAAAGAATCAGTCACATTGTACTTATGGGTAGTGGTGAACCACTTGATAACTTTAGTGAAGTATTAAAGTTCCTTAGACTTGTAAACAATGATGAAGGTTTAAATATCAGTATGCGTCATATCACACTCTCAACATGTGGTATGGTGGATGAAATTATAGCCCTTGCCGATGAAAAGCTACAGCTTACACTTGCGATATCTCTACACTCTGTTGATGACGAGAAGAGAAGTGAGTTGATGCCAGTCAATAGAAAATATGATATCGACGAGTTGCTCAGTGCATGTCGTTATTATATAAAACAAACGGGTCGACGTATTACATTTGAATATGCGCTTATAAAAGATGAGAATGATCAAGTCGAAGAAGCGAGAAAACTCGCAAAAAGATTACGTGGCATGTTATGTCATGTGAACCTTATTCCGATTAATCCAGTAAAGGAAAGAGGATATAAGGCATCTGCGAATTCAAATATCTCGAAATTTCAAAAAATATTAAATGATGCTGGCGTCGAAACGACAATAAGACGTGAGTTAGGCAGTGACATTAATGCAGCTTGTGGTCAACTAAGAAAACAACACTTGGATAACCTATAATCCGGATATAAGCATAATGATTTTTAAAATATTTTTGTCCTTTTGAAGGAGATTCCTTACGTAACATAGAATAAATAATCTTATAAGCAAGAATGTTATGAATATTCTAATAATTTTGGGATATATGTAGCACATAAGAAACTTTCTTTGTAAACGTAAGGAGGAGATTAATATGGTGAAAATCATTGCAGGACAAAAAGGTACTGGAAAAACTAAGCGTATGATTAGCATGGCCAATGACGACGTAAAATCGCTCAATGGCCATGTTGTGTTTATTGACGAAAATAAGCGTCATATCTACGACTTAAACCACGATCTCAGATTTATGTGTATGGACGAATTTCCAGTAAAAACTGCAGAAGAATTCTTTGGGTTCCTATGTGGAATGATTTCAAATGATTATGATATTGAGAAGGTCTACATTGACGGTCTTCTAAAAATCGCAGGTATCGTAGAGGAAGATCTACCTACATTCGTACCTCGTCTTAACGATCTTGCAAAGCAATATAAATTCAATGTCGTGTTCACACTTAGTGGCGACCACACAACACTTCCGAATGAAATATCTCCTTACTATATCGAATAGGCCCGTTTACAGCCTGATAATTTAATTCGATATTTACGATTTATGAACATAGGTTTTGAATAAAAGCTTATAACACAATTTATTCTTTAAGAATGATAAGAATGAGGCTACTGAATGTATGAATTCAGTGGCCTCTTTTTGAGTGTGTCTATACATTTCTTTCAACATAGCATAAAACCCTAAGACGGAGACCTTTTCTCCATCTTAGGGTTTTATATTTCATAATTAAATGAATAGATATCAAATCCAGTGTATAAGCATTCTTTGTATCAAGAATCCTGTATACAAGGAAGTAACAATATCTTAACAAAGTGAATTTGTTCAAATATTTGTTACAAAAGGTTGGTATAATTACTTTGGGAGAAAACCTTTTCCCAAATATTTTTTGATATCATCTGGATTGCTGAAGTTATCAAGTAACATATCCTTGTCTGTTTCTTCGAAATAGACATAGACTTCACACTTACCTTCAAGAAAAGCCTTTTGTACAGTAGACTCTTTTACTTCACGAACTTTGGTCTTATGATGCTTTATTTTTTCAAAAGTCTTTGTGTAGTAACTGCCATATAGGCTGATAACTTTTGTATACTGATTCATGTTTATATACCTCCTATAATCCTTTGCTGGTTTCTATAGGACAGTATAACATGGGAAAGGACTTGACGCATCATATTGGAGAGAAGATTGACGAGAAGATGCTTATACGGTAATATATTAACTTGTGTGAGTCTGAAGTGGTAAAGATCATCCTGAAAGGGGATTAATCATGGACAGTAATAAGAAAATTATGGTTTGCGTTACTCAACAGAAGTCATGTGAACGTCTTATAGAAAAAGGTATGGAGTTTATAGAGAACGAAAATGATGAATTACACGTCATTCATGTTGTGAAAGAAAATTGGAAGTACTTTGGTCAGCTTAAAGAAGCGGATGCCTTAGAATACTTATTTGAAGTGTCAAAGACTCACGGTGCAAGTTTAACGGTGAAAAAAGCAACAGATATAGTTGAGAGCCTGAGTATATTTGCTGAGAAAAACTCAATTGACATGATTGTTATGGGTGAGTCACTTGAACCTTCTGTTCAGCAGAATATGATTAAGAGACTTCAAAAGAAGACATCAAAACGTATGAGATTTAATATAGTTCCAAATGTAGATTTGCCCTCTAAGGTTGGATAAGGAATAACTTATCATGGGTGATATTAGGTGATTTTGGGAGAAATATTAAAATCAAATACTTGAAGAATAATATATGAATTATCAATCCTCAGTCTTTTGACTGAGGATTTTTATATTTAGAAATCCAAAAGACAATATACAATGATTTCAATAATTGAGCATGAAAGACAGTGGTGTTAGTGAAAAAACACAAAATAGTGAGTAAGTAAGGGGTGTTTCTATTAAATTGTGTAAAAGTTCAATAAATATCATATAAGAAGGAAGGAGTTTCCCTTTTTATATTGAATTAATACTAGCCGGTATAAAATCGACAAACTAACGTATTAACTAAGGAGGGCAACATGGCAAAGAAACTGCTATCTATTATCCTTGTGCTGACATTGTTAATGTCAATGAACGTTGTTGCATTTGCAGCTGAGGACGGTACTGAAATTACAATCGTTCATACTAATGATACGCACGCACGTATCGACGAAGGCAAATATGCTGGTATGGGCTTTGCTAAAATCGCAACTAAGGTTGAGGATTTAAGAGCTGAGAATCCGAACCTCTTGTTGTTAGACGCTGGGGACACGTTCCACGGTCAAACAATCGCAACACTTGTTGAAGGTGAGTCGATTGTTACAATTATGAACTCAATGGGTTACGATGCAATGGCTGCTGGTAACCACGATTTCAATTACGGTCAAGAGAGACTTCTTGAACTTCAAACTATGACAGACTTCCCAATCATGGGTGGTAATGTTAAAGACGCTGAAGGTAATTCAATTCTTGAAGAATACATCATCAAAGAAATTGATGGCGTTAAAGTGGGTATCTTCGGTTTATCTTCACCAGAGACAGCTTACAAGACACATCCTTTAAATGTAAAAGGTCTTACATTTGAAAACCCATCAATTCAAGCTCAAAAGATGGTTGATATGCTAGAAGGTCAAGTAGACGTCATTGTAGCGATTACTCACCTTGGTATTGATGAGTCATCTACATACACATCTAAAAAAGTTGCTGAAGAAGTTAAGGGCATTGACGTAATCGTTGATGGTCACAGTCATTCAGATCTTGATAATGGCCTAGTGGTTGGTGATACTCTTATCGTTCAAACTGGCGAGTACGACAAAAATCTTGGTATCGTTAAGCTTATGGTTAATGATGGCCAAGTAACTGCAACAGCTTCACTTCTTTCTAAAGATGAAGCAGCTGAAATCGTACCAAATGCAGCTTTAGTGGCTGAAATTGATGCAATTAAAGCGGCTAACGAAGTTATCACTTCAGTTAAAGTTGGTCAAACATCAGTTAAACTTGATGGCGAACGTGGTCAAGTGCGTGCTGGTGAAACTAATCTTGGTAACCTAATTGCTGATGCTATGCTTGATGCAACAGGTGCTGACATTGCCTTCACAAATGGTGGTGGTATCCGTGCTTCAATCGAGTCAGGCGAAGTAACTAAAGGTGATGTTATCACGGTTCTTCCTTTCGGTAACTACGTTGTTACAAAAGACATCAAGGGTTCTGAAATACTAGCAGCTCTTGAGCTTGGTATCGATTCTTACCCAGAGACAAAGGGTGCATTCCCTCATGTTGGTGGTATGAAAGTGGAATTCGATCCTAACCAGCCTGCTGGTTCTAGAGTTGTTAAAGTTATGGTTGGTTCTAAAGAACTTGACCCTAACGCTATGTACACGTTTGCTACAAATGATTTCCTTGCAGCTGGCGGTGACGGATACAAATTATTCGCTGATGACGCTATCAAAGGCGAATTCGATGGTCTTGACGAAATTCTTATCGATTACATGGCTAAAGTAGATCCTGCAACAGTAAAAGTTGAAGGTCGTATGGTGGCTCATGAAATGATAAAAGTGGAAGACATGACTTACACAGTTGTTGCTAACGATGTTCTTTGGAAGATCGCTAAGAAGTACAACATGACTTACCAAGAGCTTGCAGAGTACAACAATCTTAAAGATGCGGACATGATCAGCGTTGGTCAGGTTCTATTGATTCCAGCAAAATAACTCTAATATATCCGGCGTAAATTCGGAATTTTAATATTCGTGAATTTAGACTTAAAATGACTATAATCTCAGGTGTTTATCCTTTGAGATTATAGTCATTTTTTATGTGCATAGACCGGTGGGTATGATATTATAGAGCAGGATAATAGTAATCCGGGTTAACAGTTTTAGATAAAAAGGAGCGATACAACTTGTCGCGTTATTTAACATATTCTGAGCACTTAAAAAAGACCTATGGTGAAAAGGTTTATAAAATACCAGTTAATTTGCCCCTGACATGTCCAAATCGTGACGGTGAGGTTGCTGAGGGCGGCTGTACATACTGCAGTGATATCGGTGCAGGATTTGAAGCACAGTCAAATGAACTGGATATTCAAACACAAATGAATAAAAATATTGAGCATATTCGGGCGCGTTATAAAGCCAATAAATACATTGCATATTTTCAAAATTTCACGAACACGTATATGACACTCGAGCTGTTTAAAGAGAGACTTGAAGAGGCCTGTCTTGAAGATGTGGTTGAGATCAGTGTGTCTTCGAGACCAGACTGTATTCATGACGCATACCTAGACATTCTTGAGTCAATAAAAGAAAAATATAATGTGGAAATTTCAATCGAACTAGGTCTTCAGTCCATTAATCCAGTGACACTTGTGAAGATCAATCGTGGTCACAATCTCGCAGAATGGGTAGATGCAGTCCGCCGAATTCAAAGTCGGGGTTTTGAAATCTGCACACACTTAATTTTAAATTTGCCTTGGGATGATAAACTTCATACAGACGAAGCCGCAAGACTTATGTCAGCTATGGGCGTTCGACATGTCAAACTACACTCTTTGTATATTCTAAAAGGCACCGAACTTGGACGACAATATGAAGCTGGCGAACTTGACCTTATTGATTTCGATGCCTATGTTGACCGGGTGGTAAGCTTTATAAGATTGCTGCACCCTGATACAGTTATACACCGTATAGCGGGGAGAGCGCCGAAAGAAGACACTTTATTCTGTAACTGGAATAAGTCGTGGTGGCTCATTAAAGATGCAATTGAGGACAAATTAGAGGCGCTGGACGCCAAACAAGGTGACCAGTGTGACTATTTAAATGGAAAAGCTGTTCAGAAATTTGTTCAGATTGATGGATGATATTGTATAATAGAGGTGAAGCTCTTGGACATATTACTAATTTGGGATATAGACGGCACACTTATTAATTGTAAGGGTGTTGGTCGAAAAGCCATGAATGAAGCATTTTTTAATATGTATGGCATTGAATCTGGATTTGATGCTGTATCAATGGCCGGTCGACTTGACGAGCTTATAGTCAAAGAAGCGATGTCAATTCACGGTGTAAACAATCCGAATATGAACGAATTTTACGAGGCATATGCTGCGGCACTGCATAGTACCATGGTTTTACATCAACCTCATGTTCTAGATGGTGTTAAATCAATACTTGAAGAGACCATGCGTTCTGGAAAAGTATTAAACACAGTTGGAACAGGTAATTGTGAAATTGGTGCTCAATTAAAGCTGGAGTTTACAGGTCTAAAAGAGTATATTCGATTTGGAAGCTATGGCAGTGATCATGACGAACGCTGGGCCCTTGTTCAAGATGTTATTAGACAGGCAGAAGACAAAGAAGGTCTTCGATTTGAAAAGGACAGAATATTTGTCATTGGTGATACACCAAGAGATATTGTTGCGGGTCAAAAAAATAATGTAAAAACAATAGCAGTGGAAACGGGTGGGTATAATAGAGATGAGCTCAGAACCTATGAGCCAGATTTTATACTACCGTCTTTATCCAATAAGAATGCATTTTACAGAGCCATTCAACTGCAAAACATATAGGCACTAAAATATCCTGAGTTAATAGAGATGCACGCAAGTGAACAGTTCGGGATAAAGTCTGAACGGGGGGAATGTAAGTTGAATCAAATCAGAGAATGGAAAAAAGTACTGATACCTTATGAGCAGGCCGTAGAAGAACTAAAAATAAAGTTTAAGTCAATTCGAAAACAGTACCGTGATGTAAGCGAGTATTCTGATATAGAATTCGTTACTGGACGTGTGAAGAAAATTTCAAGCATCCTTGAAAAATCTAAAAGAAGAAATATTCCAGAGGATAAAATCGAGGAACTTATGGAGGATATCGCGGGCATTCGTATTATGTGTCAATTCCGCGACGACATCTATAAGGTTGTTGAACATATTAGAGAAAGAGATGGAAAAGACCTTCGCATTGTTTATGAGAAGGATTACATTTCTAATCCAAAAGGCAGCGGTTACAAAAGCTACCACGTAATCATTCAATATCCGGTTCATACGGCGCTGGGTGAACAGTCAGTTCTGGCTGAAATTCAAATCAGAACATTGGCTATGAATTTCTGGGCAACAATTGAACACTCACTGAACTATAAATACAAAGACAACATTCCTGAAAATGTGAAGTTGCGTCTTCGTAAGTCTGCTGAAGCGGCGTCAAACTTAGACGAAGAGATGTGCGAGATTAGAAATGAAATCATCAATGCACAGCTTATGTTTGAAGAAAAATCTAATATTGTGTTTGATATTACGAATAACATTCAACTTCTACATATTGCGGGCCAACAAGACCAGGCCTATACATTCCAAGAGCGATTTGACCAGATTTGGGATACTTCATCGATAGATGATTTATCACAGCTTCTGTCTGATATTAAAGCGGTTATGCCAAGATATCAAATATTCTCTCTAGATGCTGAAAATGAGAATGAGGAACTGGTATAAATAATAAAGACAATTAGTACATAATAGCCCGGTGATCAAATGGTCATCGGGCTAATTCATGAAACTTGGGTATGATTTAAAGCGGGTGACGAAGTGGCATTATATGCAATTGGAGATTTACATTTAAGTTTTTCGACGGACAAACCGATGGACGTGTTCGGCAGTCAGTGGAAAGACTACGAAGAAAAAATTAAAGCAAGCTGGGTGAAAAACATCTCGGAAACAGATACAATCCTAATCCCTGGTGATATTTCGTGGGCCATGCGTCTTGAAGATGCGAAGGTAGACTTAGAGTGGATTCATAACCTGCCCGGTCGTAAGATTTTACTGCGTGGAAATCACGATTACTGGTGGTCATCACTAAAAAAGCTGCAGGCACTTTATGAAGATGTGGATTTTCTTCAGAATAATTTCTATACGTATACGGGTGATGGTGGCACCTACGCCATTTGTGGGACAAGAGGTTGGGTGTCTCCAAATCCCAATAAGTTTGATGAGGATGACGAACGCATCTATAACAGAGAATTGCTAAGATTAAAGCTGTCTTTAGACGCGGCAAAGGCCGCTGGACATGAGAAGATATTGGTTATGACACACTATCCGCCAACCAATGAGAGTAAAGAACACTCAGCGTTTATGGATATTTATGAAAGCTATGGTGTAGAGAAAGTTATATATGGTCATCTACACACAGCAGCGTCGTTTAAATGTGGTTTGCAAGGTGATTTTGATGGCGTTTCGTATCAATTGACATCATGTGACTATTTGGATTTTGAACCGGTAAAACTGCTGGATTAATTGAAATATAGAGACTTAACAAGCCGAAGAGATAAATTCTCTTCGGCTTTCCTTATGTATACATGAATAATTACGCTTTAAGTAGTGTAGATATATAATACCAGTGGTTGGAAGTAAAGGACGGAATCCTACTTATGATCCGACAGCTGAAATTCGAAAAGGCGGTGATATGATGATTCAAACTCCAAAATTTAAAGTCGGTGAATCGTATACGATTCAAAAGCATGTAACAGAAACAGACACGGCGCTTAATTATGGAAGCGGGCAACTTGAAAATTTATTTGCAACACCAAGTCTTGTAGCAATGATGATTGAGGCAAGTGCAAGACTATTGGATCAACAGTTGCCAGAGGGTTTCATCTCTGTAGGTAAGTCCGTACACGCTGATCATAGAAAGCCAACAACACTTGGTGAAACAGTGACAGTGAAGGTTACGATAGACGAGTCGACAGGAAATATGGTGAAGCTATCTATGGAAGCTTTTGATGAAGTTGGTCCAATCGGCACAGGTGAGCACGTTCGGTTTGTGGTGAACAAGAAAAGTTTACTAGGCAGAGCAAATCAACGTGAAGAAGCATTACAGAGTCATGATTTTTAAAACAATTCACATGATCTAACATGTGAGCACTTTAAACGGATCTATTTCATATAGGTCCGTTTTTATGTTTGCGGAGCATGTTGCCGAGTTGGTATTGATAAATTTAAATCGCAAAACTCCCCTCGGTTGATAGTCCTGAGGGGAGTTTTTTGAGGGGATGACACATAAAATACAGTGTATTTAAATTAATAGATTATCCAATAAATGAGGACAATACGAATATAAATATGGAAGCGATGAGCGAGTATATGGTCATTGGAACGGCATTTCGTTTAATTAGTTGCCCTTCCATACCGATTACGCCGACTGTAGCACAAACTGCAATCACGTTGTTAATACATATCATGTTCCCGATTCCACCGCCAACAACTTGTAGTGCGACAATGAGCACCTGCGGCATGTCAAGAAGACTGGCTGTTTGGAATTGAAGGGATGAAAATAGGATATTTGATACTGTATTTGACCCTGACATGAATGCACCAAGAACACCAATGAATGGTGCAACAAAGATGTAAGCGCCGCCTGCCACTTCAGCAAGTGATTGTGCCATAACCGTTAGCATAGAGGGCAATTCTGCTGCATTTGTACCAGAGTTCAGCATAAGCTGTACAAGAGCAATGCCTGCGAACAGAGCAAGTGCGGCCCCTTTGACTTGCTTGAATGAGTTCAGCCATGAAACCTTAATGTCATTAGCGCTCATATTGTGTAGCTTATGAGTTATAAGTGCAACAAGGATAAATGGAATGGTTCCTGGTAAATAGGCCCATTTGAATGCGTAAGCCTGATCTATACCGAAAAATGCCGGAAACTGAATTACTTGTTTCGCAAGTATAGCTTTAAGACCTAGAGACGGTATACGTGTCACAACCAGAATGAAAGCGATAATCATGTATGGAAGCCATGCTTTAAATAAGGACATTTTTGCTTCACCAACATTCCCGGTGTCAGCTGTTGAGATCCAGGAACTATCCCAGTTTTGCTTTTCATCAAAATCCCATTGATTTTTTGGTGTTAAGAAGTTGTGTTTTGCTGCAATAATAACAATACCTAGACCTAGAAGTCCACCTACAAGTGAAGGTAATTCAGGACCTAATGTGACAGCAATTAAGTAATATGGAACCGTAAATGCAAAGCCTGCAAATATGGCAAATGGAGCTGCTTGGAGAGCGGGCTTGATAGATTTTTCTTTGCCGAATACCTTTGTGAGCAACATGAGTGCCAACAGTGGTATGAATGAGCCTGCTACCATGTGGGTCATTGCAGCATATTTGGAAAGCGCCATTTTAAAAAGTTCAGGATTTGTTCCGAGGGCTTCCAAATCAGTACTTAGGGTACTCATAGCTCCGAATATAGGTGTTCCCACGGCACCAAATGAAGCGGGCGTGCTGTTCATTATTAGTGTAACCATTGCAGCTGCCAGTGGTGGAAAACCAAGCCCCACCAAGAGCGGTGCAGCGAGTGCGGCTGGAGTTCCAAATCCAGCCGCACCTTCTATGAATGCACCAAACATCCATGCGATGATAATAACTTGAATTCGTCTGTCTTTTGTAATTGTGCTAAAACCATTATTGATTGTGGCCATGGCGCCAGATTGTTTTAAGGTATTAAGAATTAAGATAGCACCAAAAATTATGATAATCACATCAAATGCTTTGAGAATGCCATAGAACGAATATCCAATAACATCAGAAAAATTCATTTTCCATCCTACCAGCGCAATAATAGCAGCGAGTGCCCAGGCTACAGGCAAAGTCTTTTTAGACCCCCAATTTAAACCGACCATAAGAACAATAACGAGCGCGATCGGAGCGAATGCTAATAATCCTAACATGTGTTAAGACCCCCCATAGATTTGTCCCCCACTGATAAACAAGATCAACAAACTTTCCCTGGATTTAATAATCCTTTTGGATCAAACGCTAACTTAATGTTTTTTAATAAAGTCATGTAAACCTCACCATGTTGCGCACGTAAGTACGGCAACTTGGCGAATCCGATTCCATGTTCTCCCGAAACATGCCCATGAAGTTCTTCTGCTCGCTTGTAAAGCAGGTCAAAAGCTTGCTCAAGCTTTTCTTTGAATACTTTATCTGAGTAATCATCTTTTAGAACATAAACATGCAAATTTCCATCTCCTGCATGTCCAAAGCTTGCGATACGAATATTTACAAGCGTTTCGACCTCTTTAGTGTATTTTACGAACTCGGCCACTTTGTCTCTTGGCACCACAACGTCACATTCATCCATCTCTGTAGTAGAAGCTTTAATGGCTTCAAGAAATGCACCACGTGCAGACCAGATTGATTCTTGACGTTCTTGTGTATCGGATATGAACACATCCAGCGCTCCAGTCTCGAGACAGATGTTCGCGACTTTTTCGTAGCTTGCTTCAACTTCCTCTTTGCTGTTTCCATCGAAAGTGAGAAGCAGATATGCATTTGAGGAATTATCAGGGAATTTCTTACCTAAAAAATCTTCTGCATTTTCAATAACACGACGTTCCATATATTCAATGGCAGTTGGTATAGACTTGGACTTTATAATTTTTGGAACTGTTTCTACGGCTATTTCAAGACTCGGGAAAGGCACGAGCAAGGAAATTGCAACCTTTGGAAGCGGAAGGAGACGAAGGGTAATTTTAGAGATGAATCCAAGTGTACCTTCTGCGCCAACAATCATATCTTTAAGGCTGTATCCTGAGCTATTTTTAACCACTTTACCGCCAGCTTCGATGACTTCGCCACTCATTAGCACGACTTCTAATCCACGTACAAAATCTCGGGTAACACCATATTTTACAGCACGCATACCACCTGCATTGGTAGAAACATTGCCACCAATAGTTGCAGATTTTTCGCCTGGATCCGGTGGATAGAACAAGTCATTGTCCTCAACATATTTTGAGATTTCCATAAGAAGAACACCGGGTTCAACGGTTAGTGTCAAATTGTCTTCGTCAAGCTCAAGAACTTTATTCATTTTAGTGGTTGAAATCATCAAACCACCATTCAGTGCAACGCCAGCACCGACAAGTCCAGTGCCCTGACCACGCGGAGTAATTGGAATGTGCTGTTCATAACAGTATTTTAACAGTGCGGAAATTTCTTCTGTGGAAATAACTTCAGCAAGAACTTCAGGATAACGGTGCACATCGGCGAGTTCGTCGTGGCTGAAGTCGTCATGAATTTCAGCCTCTCCAATGTAGAGTCGATCTTGAGGAATTATCGATTTAAAGACTTCTATGTCCCGTGCTGTGATTATGTTAAATTCTACTGACATTGAATGACCTCCTTAATAGCTTTAGCTCCACGATCTTCTATGACTTCAATTAAGCTTGGAAGTATATCGTAAATATCGCCAATGATTGCGTTGTGCGCTACTTTAAAAATCGCTGAATTCGGATCGGAGTTGATCGCAACAATGTGATCGGAGCTGTTCATGCCTGCAACGAACTGAATCGCTCCAGATACCCCAAATGTCATAATCAGTTTTGGGCGAACTGTACGGCCACTGAGTCCGATTTGCAGACGTGGATCCATCCATCCTTTTTCAATGAGAGGCCTTGTGCTGGCCACTTTACCATCAAGAAGCTCAGCGAGCTTAAATAAGAGTTGAAGATCCTCCTCTTTTTTAAAAGCAGAGCCAGCTACAAGAATTACATCGGCATCTTCGATACTCTCTGAGGTTTCTTTCTCGTGAATTTCAAGTACGTTAATGCGTGATGTTAGCAGGTCTTCGTGGAGTGTACAATGTGTTATTGAGCCTTCGGGCGAGTCAACCGCTGAAGGGGCATCAAAAATTTTATATCGGACAGTTGCGAATTGAGGTCTGTGGTTTGGTGTATGAATGTGCGCCATAATATTGCCACCGAAGGCGGGGCGTATTTGGTCGAGGTCTGTATTTTCTTGTACATCAAGAATGGTGCAGTCTGCCGTGAGCCCTGTTCTAAAACGAGCCGCAATTCTAGGAGCCAGAGAACGACCGATTGTTGTGCCTCCAACAAGGACAATACTTGGCTTTTTTGTATTGATAAAGTCTTCGAAAGCAGCGGTATAGGGTTCTATTCTGAAATCCTTTAGGGCAGGTTTGTCATATACAAAGACCTCGTCGACACCAAATTTCAGAATGTCTCTAGCGGTTGCTGTAATATTGTCACCCATAAAAACTGCATAAACTGGATGATTGATTTTAGCAGCCATTTCTTTGGCTTTACCAATAAGTTCAAAAGAAACTGGATGAATATGACCTTCCACATGGTCAATATAAACGGCAACGCCAGTCCATTCAGATTTGTCAATTTGCTGGACTTGTTCATCTATAAACTCAAATATTTCAGGGTGCTTTTTGACACAAATACTGCACATTTTACAACCTGCGTTGATTGCAATACTTGTGTTGATATATTCGATAGCATTAAAGGGACAGACTTCAATAAGTTCATCAATATTATCAAATTCTTTTTGGTGAATTTTAATATGTGCCATAAGAGCCTCCTATACAAATTTTAAGTCTTTCAATTTATTAAATAGTTTTTCGGTGATATCCTCAGGGTTGCCATCCCAGTATTCTTGAGTTGTGTTGGATTCCGGAGGAAAAATTCGTTTCACTTGTGTTGGAGATCCATTCAGACCGTATTTCATTTCATCCTGATCATCTAAATCTATTAGTCCATAATATGGAACTTCAAAATCTTTTGTGCTCAGTTTTCTTTTGAATGATGGCAGCCGAGGTTGGTAGATGCCTTTTTCAACTGTAATCAGGCAGGGAAAGAGTACTTCAGCAACTTCAACTGAATGCGGCATATCCATTTCAAGAGTGATAGATTCTTTTTTAGCACCTCTAATCTTGCAGACGTTAGCAACGTGAGGAATGCCTAGAAATTCTGCTATTTCCGGACCGACCTGAGCCGTATCTCCATCAGTTGTCATTTTTCCGCAGATAATAATGTCTGGTGAACAGACTTTCTTTATCCCTTGAGCTAGTGTAAAGGCTGTGGCAAGAACATCTGCACCTGCAAACTTTCTGTCACTGAGTAGTGCACCCTTATCTGCGCCCATCATAAAAGCTTCTCTAATGACTGCTTCTGCTTGTGGCGGGCCCATGCTAAGGACATTAATTGTTGCACCGTAAACGGCTTTAAGCTGAAGTGCGGTTTCGATGGCATAAAGATCGTAAGGATTTAGTTTAGAGGCAACGCCATCTCTTTTTAGGACACCAGTTTTTTCGTCGACTTCTACCTGTGTTGTTCCTGGAACCTGTTTAATACATACAAGTATTTCCATAGAGTCCTCCTTGATTTAATCTAGACCCTTGCACAATATCTGATTCGTATTCTCGGACTACTGTATATAGAATTCTTGAACCTTGAATATCGACATACAGTAGTCTGAAAATGTAAAATACACTTATGCCAGAGCCTCAATTATTAGTTTTGATATTTCAAAATGAGATAAGTAATACTGCTAACTGGTCAGGTGGTCTGACCAGTTAGCTTGGTATTATGATAGCTGGAATGTTTTCAAAAAGCACGAATAGTTAGAAAGTTCACAAATCAACCAAACGGAAATATTGAAAATTGGCGATAAACTCTTATTTTTCTTAAAAAAAGAGAATAATTACCGAAATACAGTTAATGATTTAACATAACGTTGCGAATGATCTGAGTATAATGCGAAAAATGGTGTGAAAGTTAATGGAACAGCGGATTTATGACCTTTGGAAATTGTGGTGTTCGAAAAAAATAAAGAACCCCCGATGAAAACCAGTTAGGTTTTATCGGGGGTTGAATGATTTGCTTTTAAAAATGTGATTATGCAAGAGAAGTGTCTTATTTAGAGTTGTTATTTCGACTTTCAACAACCATTTCAAAATGTATGCGCATAGCCTCTGCGGCTAGAGTGCCATCTCCGCTTAGAATGGCATCGCATATCTTTTGATGCTGCTCACTTAGAATCCCAGGATCAGCAGCCCAAATATTAATAGACTCTCTGGCTTCTTCAATGAAGTTTTGAAGAATAGCTGTAATTGCTTTCATAACGGTTGCAATGAGCATATTCCTCGATGCTTCAGATATCAATAGATGAAAAGCACGATCATATTTAACTTTGTCTTCCTCAGCGCTAGAGTTTTTAATTAATGATACCAACTCAATAAGTTTTTCTTGTTCATGCTTTTCTATTCTTGTAGCTGCAAGACGTGCGGCTTCGGTTTCTAATATTTGTCTCATTTCAAGAATTTCGTTAAAAGTGCCATTGTTCAGTTTGAACATGACAGACAAAGGCTCCAACCACTGATTGCCGGAAGTTTCTCTGATAAAATTCCCTTCACCTTGACGACAATCAATAATTCCAAGGATTTCAAGGCTTCGCACAGCTTCACGAATTGATGCACGAGAAGCTTGGAATGTTTCAGACATATCTCGCTCAGAAGGGAGTTTGTCGCCGCCTTTTAATTCGCCATGTAAGATCATATTTTGTATTTGCTCAACAATGAGCTGATATATTTTTTTGTTTTGTACAGGTGTAAACATAATCTCATCCTTTACGTGAACAGATAAAACACCGTTCGAATATGATACATTTGCTTTATTGTACCATGTTAAAAGGTTGAGTGTCAGTGCTTTATAAAAAAGAAAGTGTGAGTATATGCATTAGTTGGTAGAGAAAAATCTGGACATCACATAGATACTCATCTATATTATACATAGATGAGTATCTATGTGAAATGTAGTAGAAAAGGCGGAACATTATGGAATACGATAAGCAGATTCAAAAGTTAAAAGCCATTTCAGACCCCAAACGACTGAAGATCATTGATTTACTTTCTTGCGGAGAATACTGTGGATGCAACTTGCTTGAGCATTTTGAGTTTACACAGCCAACGCTGTCGCATCATATGAAAGTTCTTATAGCCAGTGGTCTGGTAGAGTCAAGAAAAGAGGGACTTTGGACATATTACAAATTGTGCGAATCAACAGCTAGTGAGTTTATGGGAAATTTAAAAAGTATATTCTCAGAAACAGAGGATTGCATTTGTAAAACGATACAGATTGATTGCAATAATAAAGAAATTACCAATGAAGTTAATAGTGAAGGAGTGTAGTCATCATGAAAACAATTAAAATATTTGAACCAGCACTTTGTTGTTCCACGGGTGTTTGTGGGCCGTCAGTTGATCCTGAGCTTTTAAGAATTACAGCTCTCGTAAACCAACTTACTGAAAATGGCATTCAGGCAGATCGTTTCAATCTGGCAAGTAGTCCTATGGCATTTATTCAGTACGCTGCCGTCAATAACCTCATTCAAGAGGGTGGTGTAGAGATATTGCCGATTACTATGATTGATGATCAAGTTATACAGACTGGCAAATATATGTCAAATGATGACGTTTATGCAGCTCTTGAGTTATCTAAAGACGTATCAACGGAGGAACCATCCAATTTTGGTGGATTCAATATTATTACCAGTGGATGTGGTTGTGATGGTGATTGTTGCTAATAGAACGATGAAGGGTTGAGGAAAAGTTTATGAATAGAGATAACAGACCACTATTTACATCATCGTTATTCCCGCAGACACCTTATATTTTCCTTACGGGAAAAGGGGGCGTTGGTAAGACCAGCACCGCATGTGCGATGGCCATTGAGTTGGCAGACGCAGGTCGAAAAATTATGCTGGTGAGTACAGACCCGGCTTCCAATTTACAAGATGTTTTCCAAATGAAGCTCGACAATAAAGGAACTTCCATTCCCAGTGTTCCGAATTTGACCGTTGCTAACTTTGATCCTGAAACGGCAGCAAGGGAGTATCGTGAAAGTGTTCTGGAACCTTATCGTGGAAAACTGCCAGAGGCCATTCTCACCAATATGGAAGAGCAATTATCGGGATCGTGTACCGTTGAAATTGCAGCGTTTAATGAATTTTCCGGTTTTATTACAGACCATGAAGCAGTGAAAACATATGATCATATTATATTTGATACAGCACCAACAGGGCATACATTAAGAATGCTTGAATTACCGTCTGCATGGACGGATTTCATTTCAAGCAATACACATGGAGCATCATGCCTAGGCCAACTCTCCGGTCTTGAAGAGAAAAAAGATACGTATAAGCGGGCTGTGGATAATCTTGCAAATGCAGCACAGACCACGGTTATTTTAGTCACTCGTCCAGAGAACACTCCAATTTTAGAAGCCAAACGTGCTTCTGAAGAATTAAAAGAAATTGGTGTGACAAATCAAGTACTTGTATTAAACGGTATCTTGGAAGAACGGGGTGATGCAGTTTCTAGTGCGCTGTACAATAAGCAGCAAGAGGCTATCTCATTGATGGATAATGACTTTGAAAATATGGCGCAGTACTCAGTGCCACTTAGACCATATAACGTTACAAATGTGAATTCGGCTCGCGCTATGCTCCGGACGCACACGTGCGAACCAGAATTAGAAATATCAGCATTTACAAGGAAAACAGAGTCCCTGAAATCTGTTGTGGACAGTCTTCATAAAGAGAAGAAGAAAGTTATCTTGACCATGGGTAAAGGTGGCGTTGGTAAAACAACCATTGCGGCATCAGTGGCGCTTGGATTGGCTGAGAAGGGGGAAAAGGTTCATTTAACGACAACGGACCCAGCAGCACATTTAAGTCATGTTCTTACATCGGAATTCGGCTCGAATTTAACCATGAGTTTTATCGATGAAAAAGAGGAACTGGAGCGTTATAGGGAAGAAGTACTTACGCTTGCAGGCGAGAGTCTTTCCGAGAATGATCGTGCGTATATTGAGGAAGACTTAAGATCGCCGTGTACTCAAGAAATCGCTGTCTTTCGTGCATTCGCAAAAGTTGTAGAGCGTGCAGAAAATGAAATTGTAGTGATAGATACAGCACCAACTGGTCATACTCTTCTCCTTCTTGATTCAGCACAAAACTATCATAAGGAAATCGAACGTTCGCAGGGCAATGTGCCTGATAGTGTGAAGCGTTTATTGCCGCGTCTTCGAGATTCATCTGAAACAGAAATTATGATTATAACACTGCCAGAAGCGACTCCGATCTATGAAGCGGAAAGGCTCAATATTGATCTTGAGCGAGCGGGTCTGTCGAGTAAATGGTGGATTGTGAATAGCAGTTTACATGCCACAGGAACGACACATCCTGTATTACGGGCTAAAGCTGAAAATGAAGCCCAGTGGCTTGAAAGAGTTTATGATGTATCAAAAGGCAATATGGCACTCATAGACTGGAAAACGGAGACCATCCAAGGGGATAATCTCCGTCAATTGCTTAAATAACGGTATGATTCAATTTTGAAATCCTATGCAAGAGTAACCGGGAAATGGATCTCAAATGTGGTTCCTTCACTAAGTTTACTTTTGACGTGAATATCACCCTGTAGTTGGTTGACGACAAGTGAGTAAATAATGTGAAGGCCAAGCCCGGTGCCGCCTGAATCACGTTTCGTTGTGAAATAAGGTTCAAAAATCTTGGAGATTGATGTTTCAGGAATTCCCATACCATCATCATTATAGATTATATATAATTCGTGATTGCGTGTATAAAGCTCGATATTGATATGTCCGTTTTCTTTATTCGTAAAGCCATGAATCAAGGAATTTACAATCAGATTGGTGAGAATCTGAGATAATAAACCAGGTGCTGTGATAATTGAAAGCTCTCGGTCGCACTGAATTTCTATTTTATGGGTCGTTCTTTTAAATTTAGGTTTCAAACTGAAAATGATCTCTTCAACATAATTACGTAGTTCTATTCGCCTCACTTCCAGAGTGGCTTGATCCATACTAATAGCTCTAAAGTTTTCAATATGTGTTACTGCACGTGAGAGATTATTATCCATAATCGAAAAGGCTTCCTGTTGGGTATCCATCCATTCTTTGATGGAGGACAAATCAGGGGTCTTTTTTTCTATTTCAATTTGTGTGGATTTCATCTCATTCTTAAGAAAGCTTAGAGTGGTGACTGTATTTCCAAGAGGTGTATTCAGCTCGTGCATGAGTCCTGCAACCAGTTCACCAAGTGCGGCAAGTTTTTCGCGTTGAACAAGTTGGTCTTGAGCTCTATTAAGCTCACGAAGAGAGCTTGTTAAGGAACTGTTTGTGGATTCAAGCTCCATATTATATTTGTTGATTTCTCCAATGGCTGTGGAGAGTATTCGCCAAATGAGTAATATAGCAATGATAAGTAAGATAAGCACAAGCAAAAAAACAACCTTCAATAACCGATTAATATCTGAAAAGAGACTTGAATTTTTCTGTATGCTGGCGATAAACCATGGTGTATCAACGACAGGTGCAATAGAAACTGTGAACTTATCAGCGTCAATGATGAGACCTGACTTTGGAATTCTAACTGAACTTATATTTTCGAGTGATTTTAGAAGGTCACTCTCCATTGTAATAGAATAATTAAAATCAAGAATAGGTTGATATCCATTTTCGGCTCTGAGTAATAGGACATCATTTTCAGGAATAAGTCTTCTAAAAACTAAATTTAATAGACTTGAAGCTTGGTAGTAAACAAAGTTATTTCCAATAAAGGTACCGTTTTTATCTAAAATTGGTGTTGTGATTCGTAGGTGACTGCTGTTATTAATATTGAGAGGGCCATCAATAAAAATTTGTGATCGGTCTCTTCCGACTATGTCGATGGTGGCCTCTGAGATACGCTCAACAGAACCAACCTCGGCTACCTTGTTCAGGTGTTTATCCATCCAAATAACACCGACCGCATCAATGGAAGTGACAATAGCATCAGATAATTTAGGTTCAATAAAACTACGAGCTTCAGTCATGGGAATGAGTCCTTTGTCGTAATTGGATAGACTCTCTCTGATTTTAGTTCGACTCGCAACCTGAAGAGAAATGTCCTTTAGTTTATTCAAATGTTCTTCTGTGGTTACAGAATGAACCAAGGTTTGAGACAAAAAGCTGCTACGTGCAGACTCAAAGAGCGTGCCACGAAGCATAAACCAATATGCAACGATAAAAATCACGCTGATCAAAACCAAAGCACCTATTATAGAAGGTAAAAGTTTTTTATAAAAGCTGAATTTTGACATGACTGACACCTCTAATGGTATGATAGGAGAAAGACAGTGTAAAAATTTGATATAAGTATTACATACCCAAAACGACAAAATCTATTTGAGCGATAATCGAGACCAGGAGAATTTTACAGTGGAGAACACTGGATTTTCTCTTGAAAAAACTATACAATTATCAGAGCGATTTTACTTAGCATTGGGACGAAAATTATAATTATAGAAAATAATTCATAGCAAAATATATAGGAGGCAATATGTTGAAGGATATAAAAGCAGTTATATTTGATCTGGATGGAACCCTTGTAGATTCAATGTGGATCTGGAAGAAGGTTGATATAGACTACCTTGCAAAACATGGTTACGCATTGCCAGATGATCTTCAAAAAGATATTGAAGGAAAAAGTTTCACCGAGACAGCACAATACTTTAAAGAGCGATTTAACATTGCAGACAGTATTGATCAGATCAAAGCAGAGTGGAATGAAATGGCACTAGACCTGTATACAAATAAGATAAAATTGAAGCCTTACGTGTGGGAGCTGCTTGAGATGTTTAAGAGTATGGGTCTGACGATGGCGATAGGCACAAGTAATTCACCAGAGCTTGCCGGTGCAGTTGTTCGTGCAAGAGGTATTGACGGATTTATTGAAATTATTAGAACATCCTGCCAAGTTGCAAAGGGAAAGCCTGCCCCGGATGTTTTCTTAAAAGTGGCAGAAGACCTGAATGTTGCTCCAGAGCACTGTTTGGTATTTGAAGATACTCATGCAGGTGTTCTTGCTGGTAAGAGTGCTGGAATGAAAGTAATTGCAATATACGACGATCTTTCAGCAGAGTTCAGAAGTGAGATTGAAGCAGACGCTGACCAGTATTTAGAGTGCTATAGTGCTTTGTTAGAACAACTGTCATAGAAATGTAATAGCAACGTTAAAATTTTTTTGATAGAATAAAGTAGATCAAATTGAATTTAGGAGGTGAACAGGATGAATATAAAGATCAACGGCATTAGAAATTATAAACTTAGATCCCGAATGAAATCAGGCACACTATACCAAGTTAATGGGAGAAGTCTGTCCATTTTTAAGGTGGACAATAATGGAATAAATGCAGTGATGTGTGATCATCCTGGCGCCTTTTTCGAAGCGAGTTGATGTTGTTCATAGGAACAGTTTTTTTGGACTGTGACAAATAGAGAATGACATATAAATAACTTAAAAACGAAATGCCCGGATCACAGATCCGGGCATTTTTTATAGATGAAAACTTGCACAGGAGGAATCAGTTATGATCGTTTTAAATATAGAACACCTAAAAAAGAGTTATGGTGCCGAAATGGTACTTGAAGATATACACTTTGATATTAAAGATAATGAGCGCGTGGGATTGATCGGCCGAAACGGTGCTGGGAAAACCACAGTCTTTCGTGTAATCTGTGGACAAGAAGACCCGAGCGAAGGTTTTATCCACAAGGCCAAAGGCGTACGCGTGGGTTATCTTGAACAAATTCCACAGTGGCCCGAGAACATGACTGTAAAGCAGACGCTTATGAGTGCTTTTTCAGATTTGACTGAGATGCAAAACAAGCTTCATCAAATGGAATCAGACATGGGCACTGTCACTGGTGATGCACTGGAAACGTTAATGCATGATTATGCTGAAGTTCAGAAAAAATATGAAATTCACGGCGGCTATGAAATTGACGAAAAGCTTGGCCGTATAGTGACAGGACTTAAAGTGACATCATTCCTAGAACAATCATTTGAGACATTAAGCGGTGGTGAAAAAACGAGAGCAATGCTGGGTCGTCTTTTGCTTGAAGCCCCAGATCTACTGCTACTTGATGAGCCTACCAACCATCTTGACGTTGAGTCTGTTGAATGGTTAGAAGGTTTCCTACGAGAATATAAGGGCGCTGTTGTTATTGTGTCCCATGATAGATACTTTTTAGATAGAACAGTGACACGTATAGTTGAAATTGAGAAAAAAGTGAGCAAGGAATGGATCGGAAATTATTCTGAGTTCATGAACCAAAAAGATGAATGGCTTAGATTGCAGCTAAAAGCATACTTAAACCAGCAAAAGAAGATTAGAGCCATGGAAGAAGCTGTTGCTCGGTTTAGACAATGGGGCACAAATGCAGACAGTGAAGCCATGTTCATTAAAGCAAAAGCTATGGAAAAACGCATTGATCGTCTTGAAAAAGTCGATAAACCATTCGAAGATAAAAGTGGTATTAAAATGAGTTTTGATTCCAGCGGTCGAACAGGGAAAGAAGTTCTCACGATGGAAAGCATAGCCGCAGGCTATGACGGTATGCGTCTCTTTGAAAATGTAGATTTAGATCTAAGATATCAAGAACGTGTGGCGCTGGTTGGACGTAATGGTATTGGAAAATCAACGTTATTCAAACTGATATTGGACGAACAAGAACCTATGGATGGCACTTTTAAACTGGGTGCAAGAGTTAAAATGGGTTACTTAGCTCAGGATATAGAGTTTGAAGATCCAGAGCGAACTGTGCTGTCGTTCTTCAATGCAGAAACAGGGTACAATGAAGGCCCTTGTCGCAGTCGACTTGCAAGATTTCTATTTGTCGGCGAAGATGTCTTTAAAAAAGTGGCCACACTCTCAGGTGGTGAAAAGGTTCGTCTTAAGCTTTGTCTTATGATGGAACAAGGCATAAATTTCTTGATAATGGATGAGCCAACAAACCATGTTGATATACCATCAAGAGAGATGTTAGAGCTTGCCCTTGAAAACTTCGATGGGACAATATTGTTCATTTCCCATGACCGGTATCTAATTAACCGTATTGCCAATCGGATTGTTGATCTGTCACCTACTGGTCTTGATAGTTTTGATGGTGGATATGAAGCATTTAGAGAGTTCAAAGATCAACAGGCTCACCAAGCCGTTGTTGAATCATCTCAGAAGAAGGCTAAAAATTACCGTGATTCTGATGAACGACGTATGAAAAATGCGGAAAAGAAAAAAGCCAAGAAGCTTGAGGTGCTTGAGCGTGAGCTTGCCGAAAAAGAAGTGATCATTACAGATTTAGAAGCAGATCTTCACGGATCAGAGCTTGGATATGAGAAATTGGTTTCACGTTATGACAAGTTGGGCACCATGAAAGTAGAATATGATGCTCTGATGGAAGAGTGGTTGGAACTTCAAGAGTGATTGATTATAAGGAATGCAGTTTGAGTGTAAACACTCGGTTGCATTCCTTTTTTATTGTATATAAATTGGGGTAAGAATAGATTGGGCATGTTGTTTGGACAAACGACAAAATCCTCTTTTGTATTTTAAGAAGAATATGGTGATTTCATATAGATAGGGTGAATTTGCGTGAATATGAATTGGTTAAATACACATACCTATAAAATATTGATTATGATATTTCTAATATTTGTTTTGCTGTTTTTAACAGTAGGTTGTCAGGAGAATGATAATAGAAGTGTTCAGTCTGAGGGCATGAGCACGAGTGGAGACATCACTGCGAATGACTCTGAAATCATTTCAGACACATCTGAGAGTAATCGCTCAGAACCTACGCTTGAAATTGGATATACAGACTTTCCGCCATTTGAGTATACGGATGGAAATGGTCGTGCAGCAGGCATTGGCATTGATAACATGCGTGACGTTCTAGCTCTTCTTGGTTATGGTGAAGATGACTACAACTTAACAGAGTACCCGTGGACTCGGTTGATGGAGATGACCACGAGTGGAGAACTAGATATAGCCGTTGACGTATATTTTACAGAAAGTAGAGCTGAAGTATTTGATTACTCGATTGAACCTTATGAGACATTTCTCTATCAGTTTATGGTGCCATCAGACAGTATGGTCAAATTTGATGGCAACGTATTTAACAGTTCTGTTCAAAATATCGGCATTGTAAGAGGGTATCAATATGGAGATGTTATCAATGCTCTACTTGATGAACTTGGAGTGGCTATATTAGAAGAACCAACATCGGTTGATTTGCTGGATGGTTTAATCAAAGGGCGTTACGATGTTATACTGGAGTCACCTTCAGTTGCAAAATATTATCTTGAGCAAAAGGGTGTTTTTGACCAGATCAGGATATTAGAACCGGTTCTAGATAGTCGTACAAGTTATTATGTATTTCCGAAGTCTAAAAATCATAAAGTACTTCGAGATGATCTTGACCGCGTCACGAGACAATTAAAAGACGATGGATCTTATGATAGGACTCGACTTGAATATCTAAAGTAGAGAACTTGTCGTAAACTATAGACTTGTTCTGATTTTCATCATGATATATAATGAAGCCTGACTAAATAGAAGATGATCACAATAAAGCTGGGATGGAAACTCTCAGCTTTTTTAATATGTCTAAACACACTCAAGTAGATTTTGGAGGCAAATATGAAACGCGGAGAAATTATCGAACTTAAAATAGATGATCTTCAGTTCCCTGGGAAAGCTATTGGAAGATATGAAGACAAGAAAATTCAAATAAAAGGCGCATTGCCAGGACAAACTGTGAAGGCGCGAATTAAGAAAAAAAGAAGCAGTCGAGTGGATGCTACACTACTAGAAGTTGTAGAAAAAGCACCGAACGAAGTGGACTCTTTCTGCCCTCACTTTGGTAGATGCGGAGGATGTGCACGTCAAACACTTCCTTATGAAGATCAAGTGGCTATTAAAGGCCAGCAAGTTCAGGGTCTTTTAGCAGAACTGGGTGTTGAAGGTTATGAGTGGGGCGGCGTTCTTGCGTCACCTGAGATATATCACTACAGAAACAAGATGGAATACTCTTTTGGCGATGAAGAAAAGGGTGGACCGCTAACTCTAGGAATGCATAAAAAAGGTCGATTCCACGATGTTGTTACAGTGGATGAGTGTAAAATTGCAGATAAAGACTTCAATGTGATTTTATCTGAGACGCATAAACATTTCGTTGAACGTGAAATTCCAAAATATGACGGTGTTCGACACACTGGTGGATACCTTAGAAACCTAAATGTACGTAAAGGCAAGAAGACAGGCGAAGTTCTAATAGGTCTTTCAACATCATCAGCAATGGAAGTTGATTTAAAGCCATACGTGGATATGCTATTAAATTTAGATCTTGATGGAACAATCGTGGGTATTCTACACATCGTAAATGATGGCGTTGCACAAGTTGTGCGCGGAGAATACGATGTTCTATTTGGTCGTGATTACTACATGGAAGAACTCTTTGATCTGAAATTCAAAGTGTCATTCTATTCATTCTTCCAAACGAACACACTTGGCGCTGAGCTTCTTTATACAAAAGCCATGGAATATATGGATCACATAGAGTCAAGAAATGTATTTGATCTATTCAGTGGAACAGGCACAATTGCTCAGATCATGGCAGAACATGCTGACCATGTAACAGGTATTGAAATCGTTGAAGACGCCGTAAAAGCTGCAGTTGAAAACGCGGCTCTGAATGAACTTACAAACTGTGATTTCTTAGCAGGCGACGTGTTTGTTAAGCTAGACGAAGTGAAGAAAAAGCCAGATGTTATCGTGGTTGACCCACCTCGTGCGGGCATTCAAGAAAAAACACTTGCGAAGATTATAGAGTATGGCGTGAAGGGCATCACGTATGTTTCGTGTAACCCTGTTTCACTGGCTGAGAACTTGAAGCAGATGCAAGATGCTGGGTATGTTGTGAAACGTGTTGCGGCTGTTGATATGTTCCCTCATACACCGCATGTTGAGACGATCGTTGAATTGATGTTGAAATAACTGCGTTGTAGCGGTTTATACTAGCTGAAATACTCTGTTTGCCACCATATTGCCATCAAACTTTTTAGTTCTGTGACTTTATGGTGGTGAATTTTTTTTTATAAGGTCTGAAAGTGACTCTGATTAGTGCTCCATTGCACTGGAAAGAATGTTGATTGTTACGTGAGAGTAGGTATCTAGTGTTGTCGAAACAGAAGCATGCCCAAGAATTTCTTGTACGATTTTAGGATTGGTTCACGTTTTAAATTATCTTGTAGCAAAGGTATGTCTGAAATAATGGAACTTAAAAGGAATGTCTTTTATGCATAATATATCAATCTGATTTGCAACGCGTCATAAAAACATTGGCCCACTCGATTAGAAACGAGTGGGCCTTTCTAATGAATATAAGTTGTGTCAATTACGATTTCTCTACTAGTTTAAGTCGTTCAGATTATTATTTATTCTGAATTAATCCTTCGGCCTCTTCTCCATCTGCCAATATACCATTCGCCTTAAAATAAGTCAGCCCCCACACTCCCATCGTATCGATTACCGAATTAAATTTCTTGCCCAGAGGTGTTAAGGAGTATTCAACTTTTGGTGGAACAACGTTATAGACTTTACGGTGGACAACTCCATCAAGTTCAAGTTCCTTAAGTTGACGATTTAGTGTTGCTTGAGTACAGGGAATAAGTCGATTCAATTCATTAAACCTTTTCGTACCCTGTTCCAGATGCCAAAAAATTAAAAGTTTCCATTTCCCTTTAATGACCTTTTGTGCTATGCAGTAAGGGCATAGTTGGACTTTGATTTCATCGTTTATCTTGCATTCTGAGCATTCACTTAAGTATTGAGGGTTCATTTTTTTTCCTTTCTTACTATCATTTTTGATAGTACAAATCATTTAAAATAGTATTTACAGAAATGATAGCGGATGAAATAATTATATCAAATCTTAAAGAGGAAGCAAGTACATAAGTAGAGGAGAATGATTATGGAGCACATGAATGTGGTTGCGCAGTTTATGCAAGAAAGCAAAGTATTTTATCTGGCGTCTAATGGAGAAAATGGACCAGATGTAAGACCGATGGGCATTGTTATTCCATTTAACCAGAAACTATACATGGTACTAGCCAAGTCGATGAATCTTCACAAACAACTACAAAAAGATGGTAAGGTTTCGATATCTTCGTATGCTGGAGAGAACGTGTTAAGGTTATATGGAACAGCGGTTCTTGATGATTCTGATGAAACCAAAGACGCTTTTATTGGTATGAACGAGCAAATTGCACAGATGTTCCCCAAAAAAATTATTGCACCTTACTATCTGAAGGATGTTGAGGCAAGCATAGGTGCGATGGGTGCTGAAGCAGATGTGTATACTTTTTAAATCGGTTCTTTAGTATTGGATATGTAAACCTTAAATATGAATAGGAGTGTAAGAATGAAAATTGCAATTAGATACTTTACACGGACGGGTAATACAAAAAAACTTGCTGAAGCTATTGCAAAAGAAGTTAATGTTGAAGCTTTGCCAGTTTCAGAACCAATTACTGAGGATTTAGACGCTTTGTTTCTTGCTAGTTCGGTCTACGGTACAGGTGTAGCCAGTGAAGTAAAATCTTTTCTAGGAGATATTAATGTTAAGGTTGGGGAAATCGTAAATGTTAGTTCTGCTGCTATCATTGAATCTACATACGCTCAAATAAAGAAATTAGCAGAAATGAATAATCTAAAGGTTTCTAACCATGAGTATCACTGCCGAGGAAAGTTCACCTTAATGCATAGAGGGCGACCTAACATAGAGGATTTAGATGGAGCTGCTAAGTTTGCCAAAAGTTATATAGACCATCGCACTATACAATAGTGTAGAAGGGGACACAAAATGAGAAAAATTAAAACAAGCAATTATAAGTTCAATCAGCATAAGTCATGTGAGTTTTTTCCTTGTCACGAGGGTGTTGGAAAAGACGAATTCAACTGTTTATTTTGTTACTGTCCTCTATATATGCTAGAAGGTGATTGTGGCGGGGATTACAAAAGCACAAATGGCATAAAAGATTGTTCATCATGCGTAAGACCTCATGATGGTAACAGCTATGATTTTATAATGTCAAATATGAAAAAAGTGATAAAAAAGGGTTCTAGCTTCGTAAATGTAGGATAATTTCATAAGATGTTTAGTTGATGACAGAAGCAAACCTACCCACTAACAACACTCCACACATGTGGAGACGATTGTAGAGCTATATAAGAAGTAAATATATGAAATGATTTAAGGCACCTACAAGTATGATTGTAGGTGCCTTTTTACGTGTGTTTTAGTCATTAAAAACAACTGGGAGTGTTGTGCGAAGATACCCTCTGAGTTGCTTATAATATCGATTGTTAAAAAGATGGCGGTGTCATTGCCCAGATAGAGATGCTTTCGCTCTCGCCGATATTGACATATTTATGCGGTTTTGAGCTGTCAAATGAAATACTGTCACCTTCTTCGAGTATATACTCGTTGTTGTCGAATCTAATTGCAAGTTTTCCTTTTAACACAATACCGCATTCCTCACCAACATGACCGATCAAATCTTCTGTAGAAGCCTCATCTCGTTTCAAAGTAATTCGCAGAAATTCGATTTTTCTATTTAGATCCGGAGTCAAAAGTTCATAAAGGGCTTCGGAATCGTCAGTTACAATCTTCTTTCTTTTATTTGCTTTTACAACTGGATTTATGCTTTGGGCCTCTTCTTCATCAAAGAAGTATCCTACATTTACATTTAACGATTGAGCGACTTTCCATAAAGCGACAATCGATGGAACAACCATATTTCTTTCAATCTGGCTGATTAATCCTGTGCTTAGTTCTGCTGAAGCTGCTAGCGCTGCAATGCTTAAACCTTGTTCTTTTCTGAGTTTACGGATTTTTGATCCTACATCAATATTCATGCCTGTCACCTCTATAAATATTTTATCAGAATTATTCTGTTTCGTGGGAAATAATTACTAACTCAATCGATGGAATTCAATATAATAAAAAGAAATTTAATATATTGAATTTTCGAAACAATTGATATATACTATGTTTATTCAATATATTGAAAACTTGTTCGGGATAGTGAATATGAGGAGGGTTTTATGAAAACATTAATTAGTGCAGACAATACCTGGATGCTTTGGGCGATCATAAGTGGGTGGGCTGCCATTAGTATTCATTTAGAACAAAAATACGAGTGGGCAGCTAAAGTGTCAGGAGCGATTATAGCACTTGTGGGGGCAATGGTACTATCAAATTTAAAGGTTATTCCGATTGATGCACCTGTATATGACGCAGTATGGGGTTACGTTGTACCACTTGCAATTCCACTTTTATTATTCCAATGTAATATAAAAAAGATTTGGAAAGATAGTGGAAGAATCTTAATTATATTCTTGATCAGTTCATTTGGAACGATGTTAGGAGCAGGTATCGGTTTTGCATCACTCAATAAGTACATACCTGAATTATCAAGTGTTGCTGCAATGATGAGCGGTTCTTATATTGGTGGTGGTGTTAACTTTGTAGCAATGGCAGATTCATTCCAAATTCCTGGTGAACTTGTTTCAGCAGCAGTGGTTGCAGATAATATGCTGATGGCATTATATTTCTTCGTATTAATAGCAATTCCATCAATGACATTATTCAGAAAATATTATCCTCATCCACATGTTAAAGAGGTTGAAAATGTAGAAACATCAGGCAATGAAACAATTGCAGCGGCATACTGGGGCAGAAAAGAAATTTCACTTAAAGATATTGCATTTGCAGTTTCGAGTGCATTCCTCATTGTTGCTGTTTCTCAAGAGTTGGCGAAGTTATTCTCATCAATTATTCCTACTTCAAACTTTACACTATCAATGTTAAACGATTTGTTAGGTAATAAATACTTGATCATTACGACACTTACAATGATACTTGCAACGGTGAA
>Ga0070724_10000383_pt1 | contig 33525 bp, 27 predicted proteins | sample tdDd001_FD_67278 | JGI IMG/M metagenome (GOLD analysis project Ga0070724, IMG submission 67278) | Marine sediment microbial communities from the Atlantic coast under amendment with organic carbon and nitrate - tdDd00.1 | ecosystem: Environmental > Aquatic > Marine > Coastal > Sediment | place... | reverse complement strand
ATTTTACTGCCGGTGATGATCTACCGCTTAGTCTTTTGCGAGCAAGTGCCTGACGGCGCGAAACCAACCATCGCGATCATGGCGGCGCCAGCGAGCCTTTCTTTGGCTGGTTACTTAACCGTGAGTGCGGCGCCATCTCCAGTGGTGATTGCCCTGCTGTTTGGTATCGCGGTACTGATGACCTTTGTGATTTACTTGGCCTTCATCCACTTGATGCGCCTGCCATTTAGCCCAGGCTACGCGGCGTTTACCTTCCCAATGGTGATTGGGGCGACCGCGCTGTTTAAAATGACCGCTTGGATGAGCAATGTTGGCGTGGCCGACGTCTATGTACAACAAGTACGAGGCCTCGCGCTGTTTGAATTAATCGTCGCCACCGTAGTGGTGGGGTATGTCGCGCTGCGTTATGTAGCCAACTATATACTGCCGATGTATCAACTGCGCGTCATGCCATAACCGAGTCTATTTCAATCTCATATTCAACCCATGCCTCTTATCAAGAGGCATGCGGTGTTTTTGTCAGCAAATACCGCACTTCATAAGCTTGTTTTCTCTCGATTTTCGCTACCGTATGCTAATCTGAACGACATTACTAATGTCGCCCGATGAGCCTAACGTGTTTACTGTCTATCATTCCAATCAAGTCGAGTTATTAAAGTCCTTACTGGTTGAGTTAGTTCGTATCAAACCACTGGAAAACCCTTTCGAAGCCGAACAGATCTTGGTGCAAAGCCCGGGCATGTCACAGTGGCTGAAAATGGCACTAGCTAATGAATTCGGTGTGGCGGCGAATATTGATTTTCCTCTTCCGGCGACGTTTATCTGGGAGATGTTTACCAAAGTCTTGCCCGATGTGCCCAAACGCAGTGCCTTCAACAAAGAGGCGATGACGTGGAAGCTGATGACCTGTTTACCAAGCTTGTTAGACCAAGACGAGTTTGCTCCGCTTAAGCAGTACCTTGAAGACGATAGCGACCACTCTAAGCTGTATCAACTGTCGGAAAAAATTGCCGATATTTTTGATGGCTACTTGGTGTATCGCCCCGAGTGGGTGGCCGCGTGGGAAGCTGGCCAAGAAGTGGCCGAGCTGGAAGGCGAACACCCATGGCAGCCGATTTTATGGCAAGCGCTGTACGACCAAACCCTCGCGCTCGATCAGTCGCCTTATCACCGTGCCAATTTGTACGAGCACTTTATTGACAGCTTAGAAAGTTATGCTGGCGATCTTGATGGTGTTCCCAAGCGGCTGTTTGTGTTTGGTATTTCCTCATTGCCACCGCGTTATATGGATGCGCTAAAAGCACTCGGTGAGCACATTGATGTTCACTTAATGTTTACTAACCCGTGCCGTTATTACTGGGGTGAAGTGCGAGATAGAAAATATTTAGCCCGTTTAGCATCACAAGCGCGTAAACACGTCGAATGGAAAGGCGACCATTCTGAACTGCTGGGCGAATCTGAACAGCTTAAAGGCAGTGTTGAGCAGAACGTTATCGATGAGTTGCACACCGATGTAGTTGGTAATGGTCTATTGGCCTCAATGGGTAAGCTCGGTCGAGACAACATGTACTTACTTTCTCAGCTGGAAGCCAATGAAATTGAAGCCTTTGTGGATGTAGAGCGTAATTCGTTGCTGCATCAAATTCAGGCGGATATTCTCAATTTAGAAGAGCACCAAGACGACACCATTCTGGATTCGAGCCAACATAAAAAGCCGGTATTGCAAGGCGATAAGTCGCTCCAGTTGCACGCTTGCCATAGCGCTATGCGCGAGGTGGAAGTGCTGCACGACCAACTGCTGGCGATGTTTGAAGCTGATCCAGAACTGAAACCGCGCGACATCATCGTGATGGTTGCTGACATTAACGCCTACAGCCCCGCTATCGCTTCGGTGTTTGGTAACGCGCCGGGCGAGCGTTTTATCCCGTACTCAATCTCTGACCGAACCGCCTCCCAAGAGAGCCCAATTCTGTCGGCCTTTATGCAGCTCATGGCGCTGCCAGAAAGTCGCTGCCACGCCTCTGAAATGCTTGAGCTGCTGGAAGTGCCAGCAATGATGGCGCGGTTTGGTTTGGACGAGCAGCAATTTGAGCGCGCCAAACAGTGGATCGAAGAGATCGGCGTACGCTGGGGGCTCGATGGCGACACCTCAGTACATTTTGACCTGCCAGCTCAATCGCAAAACACATGGCTGTTTGGTATTCAGCGCATGTTACTTGGTTACGCAATGCCAGACTCTTACGGGCTGTTTTCAGGTAGTGGCAGTGATATCGCCGCCTTTAACGAAGTGCAAGGCATGGACGCAGAACTGGCGGGCAAACTTGCTCACTTTGTCGAAACCCTTACTCACTATCACACTGCGCTGGCCAACGCGCAAAGCGCTAGCGATTGGCATCATCATATTCACTCTATGTTGGACGACTTCTTTGCCGTCGAGCTGGAAGATGAAATGGTGCTCAAGTCCATTCGTGATGCGTTGTCTCAGCTGATGGAACAACTGTCTGATGCCGGCTTTGATCAAGCGATCAGCCCATCGGTGGTCAATATCTATTTGCAGAACAAGCTATCGGGCACCCGTGTCAGCCAGCGCTTTTTAGCCGGGCAAGTGAATTTCTGTACCCTGATGCCAATGCGTTCGATCCCATTTAATGTGGTGTGTCTTTTGGGCATGAACGATGGCGCTTACCCACGCTCAATGCCTGCGGAAGGGTTTGACCTGATGACAGGCCGCACCCGCGCCGGTGACCGCTCGCGTCGTGATGACGACCGTTACCTATTTTTAGAAGCGCTGCTGTCGGCTCAGCAGGGCTTGTACATCAGCTATATCGGCCGCTCAATTCAGGATAACACCGAACGAGTGCCCTCGATCTTAGTCTCTGAACTGCTTGAATACTGCCACCAAAACTACTGCCTTGCGGGGGATGAATCACTGGGCGTCGATGCCTCGGGCGATGCACTGCTCGCGGCTTTAACCCAGTCCCACGCCATGATGCCATTTAGCGCTAACGCCTTTAATGGTGACAAGCCGAGCTACGCCAAAGAGTGGCTGCCAGCGGTGAACCGTAAAGGTCAAGCGTGTGGGGAGTTTAGTCAACCGCTGGATGATTACTTGCTCGAATTTAGCGCGCCTTATCAATTGGACTTGGTCGAGCTACAACGTTTCTGGCGCCTGCCAGTGCAGTACTTCTTTAACCGCCGCCTCAAGGTGAACTTCGACCCGCTACAAGGGGTGATGCAAGACGACGAGCCGTTTATTCTGGATGGTTTAGACGGTTATTTGATGCGTGATGAGCTATTGGACTCGCTATTGCAGTGCCGTTTAAGCGGCGAGAGTGATAGCGAGGTGTTGGCGCAGTTTGTTGCTGAGCAGCGCGCTAAAGGTTTATTGCCTATCGGTGCCTTTGGTGAGCTGGAGTTTGCCGCGAATTCGGCCCAAACCCAAGCTTTGGTCGAGGCGATTGCTCCGCTGTGCAGCGCGCCGTTAGATGACACCGAAGTGGCGTTATCGTTTGATATTGATGGTGAAAAGTATCAGCTCAATGGCTGGCTTAACCGCTGTTATCAAAGCGGTTTGGTGCGTTATCGCTGCGGAAAAACTCGCCCCCAAGATTGGCTTGCCGCATGGATCGACCACCTGTGTATGGCCGCCAGTGGTCGAGCTACCCGTACCCACCTGATTGGCTACGACAAAAAAGATGGCGTGACCCATTGGGTGATCGCCCCGATCGGCGATCCTGAGCAGGCAAATGCCGCGCTGATCGAGCTATTAAGACTGTTCTACCAAGGTATGAATCAGCCGCTGGCTTACTTCCCTAAAACGGCTTTGGCTGGGGTGCAAGCGTGCATCAACAAAGCGGGGGAGTGGGTCGATGATGAAGAAACGGCACTGAAAAAAATGGCCGACAGTTTTAACGATGGTTTTTTTGCTGGGGAAGGCTCAGATAACTACATCAGCCGGATCTGGCCGCAGTGGAATGATGATCTGGGTCAGCAAGTAAGGCTCAATGCCAGTTTGGTGTTGCAGGCCGCAGTACTGATGACCAAAACCGCCGAAGAGATGGCGAGTGAACATAATTAGTTTGAGTGGAATAGCAGCCTGTTTGGCTTAGGTTCTTTCGTTTAGAGAGGATTGCGAGAGTAGGAAGTAGGGTGGTCGCCAGCAAATCATTATTATGTGTAGGGCGTTTACTGTGCGACCACAGGGTCAGAGGTGACCACAAATTCTGTGAGTGGGATACTAGCGATAAGCGCTAAGCTAAACCGTGAGCAAGATCGCAGGCTGTTTTATATTTGATTCTAAAACTTTGTATTTTGTGACGATTTAAGTGTTCGATCACAAATCAGTTGAGCGTAAAGGCAAAACAATGACAACCCAAATGGACGCGCAGGACAACACTGCCACCGTACTGACCCCAATGACGTTCCCTTTGCATGGGGCAAGGCTAATTGAGGCTTCGGCAGGTACAGGCAAAACCTTTACCATCGCAGGCTTGTACCTGCGCTTATTGCTGGGTCATGGTGATGAGGATACCCGTCACCCTGTGCCATTGACGGTCGATCAAATATTGGTGGTGACCTTCACCGAGGCGGCGACCGCTGAGCTAAGAGACCGGATACGCGCTCGTATTCATGATGCGCGTTTGGCGTTTGCTCGCGGTGTGAGCGACGACCCAGTGATCGAGCCATTGCTAGACGCGGTGAACGACCATAAGGGCGCTGCGGAAGTGTTGCTGCAAGCCGAGCGGCAAATGGATGAAGCGGCGATTTATACCATTCACGGTTTTTGTCAGCGCATGCTGACTCAAAATGCGTTTGAGTCGGGGAGCCGCTTTAACAACGAGTTCGTCACCGATGAAAGCCAGCTTAAAGCGCAAGTGGTGGCCGACTACTGGCGACGTCAGTTCTACCCGCTCTCGCTCGCTTTGTCGGCTGAAGTGCGCAATCTTTGGCCTTCGCCGTCTGCGTTACTTGGCCAGATCAGCGGTTACTTAACCGGGGTGCCGGTCAACATCAGCGTGCCTGCGATGCAAGGCAGCTTGGCCGATCTGCATCAAGAAAATATGGCGGGCATTGATAAACTCAAAGCGCAGTGGCGCGAAGCGCAAGATGACCTGCACGATCTGATCGCCAATTCCGGGGTTAACAAGCGCAGTTACACCAAAAAATCGCTGCCTAACTGGTTAAGCGAAGTCTCTGCTTGGGCGGCGGTGCCGACCCAAGATTACCAACTGCCAGACAAACTCGAGCGTTTTTCGCAGCAAGTGCTGATTGAAAAAACGCCCAAAGGCGAGCCGCCTATCCATGCCGTCTTTGCGGCAATTGAAGCCTTTTTGGCCCAACCGATGAGCCTGCGCGAGCCGCTTTTGGCTCACGCTATTGAGCATTGCCGCGAGATGCTGGCGAAAGCCAAGCAGCGTAAGAACTGGCTCTCGTTTGACGATCTCTTGACCCAACTGAGCGCCGCGATTGATAACGATGAACAGCAGTTGCTGGTGGAGCGTATTCGCCACCTTTATCCGGTGGCGATGATCGATGAATTCCAAGATACCGATCCCCTTCAATACAGTATTTTTAGCCGCATTTATGTCGGCCAACCTCAGTGTGGCCTGTTTATGATAGGGGACCCGAAACAGGCGATTTACGCCTTTCGCGGTGCCGATATCTTCACCTATATTCGCGCTCGTAATGAGGTGGCGGATCACTACACCCTAGATACTAACTGGCGTTCAAGCGCCGATATGGTTGAGGCGGTGAACCGAGTGTTTTCTGCCAGCGATAGCCCATTTATTTACGATGACAACATTCCATTTCGTTCGGTTAACGCGAGCCCTAACGCCGACAAGCGGAGTTGGTCGCTGAACGGCCTGAAACAGCAGGCCATGCGTTTTTGGCTGCACGAAGATGATGAAGCTAAACCTGTGACCAAAGGGGAGTACCAACAGGTCATGGCGGAAGCGACAGCAGCGCAGATCCAAACAATTTTAACCGCCGCCGACCAAGGTCAGGCGTGGCTGGATACGGGGAAAAAGCAGCAAAGCGTACAAGCGGGCAATATTGCCGTGCTGGTGCGCACCGGCATGGAAGGGCGCATGGTCAAAGAGGCGCTCGCCAAGCAAGGCGTTGCCAGTGTTTATCTGTCGAATCGAGACAGCGTTTTTCAAAGCAGCATCGCCCTAGATGTGATGCGTTTAGTGCAAGCCGTACTCACCCCTGATGACGACCGCGCCCTACGAGCGAGCTTGGCATCCAGTTTGTTTGCCTTAAACGCCAAACAGCTCGATGAGCTCAATAACCATGAAGTGCAGTGGGAAAACACGGTCAACGAGTTTCGTGATTACCGCCTCTTGTGGCAGCAGCGCGGGATCATGCCGATGCTGCGCTCGGTGATGAGCAAACACCAGATAGCCGAGCGCCTACTCGAGGAGGAAGAGGGTGAGCGTGAGCTGACCGACTTGCTCCACGTGGGCGAACTGCTGCAACAAGCGAGCTTAGAAATCGACAGTGATCACGGCTTATTACGCTGGTTAGGTGAGACGATCGCCAATATTCAATCTGGGATGGCCGGCGCCAGCGATGAGCAGATCCAACGGTTAGAGTCAGAGCGAAACTTAGTGCAAATTGTCACCATTCATAAGTCGAAAGGCTTGGAGTATGACTTGGTCTTTTTGCCGTTTGTCTGCGCTTATCGCGAGGCGAGCGAAGGCAAGTATTATGATGAGCAGCTCGGTCAAACGGTACTCGATATCACCAACAACAAAGCAGCGCTGGCCCAAGCGGATAAAGAACGCCTAGCGGAAGACTTACGCCTTATTTATGTAGCACTCACGCGTGCGGTGTACGGCTGTATTATTGGCATGGCGCCGCTGAGAAAGGGTCGCTCGAGCAAAGATCCAACTGGGGTGCATTTAAGTGCGATTGGCAACTTAGTGCAAAACGGCAAAGAGCTTGCCGCCGGTGAATTAGCGAGTGCCATTAGCGCGTTAACCGCGCCATTTGAGGCGATGGAGCTTGCGAGCCTGCCCGAGTCTCATTGCGAACCTTACGTGCTACCGCAAGGTGAAAACGCCGAGCTCATGGCCAGTGAGTTTTCCAGCAAGATAGACCGTTTCTGGCGCATCACCAGTTATTCTGGCTTGGTAAAACAAGGGTCACACACCAGTCATGATGCTAGCTTTGAGCAAGCGGGCTTTGATATTGACTCGGTAAACGAAAAACAAGAGCAGGAATTAATGGAGCCCGAGCGCTCGATCTTTACTTTCCCTCGCGGCGCGGCGCCGGGTACCTTTTTGCATACCCTGTTTGAAGAAATTATCTTCACCGAGCCTGCGACGAGCGAAGCGAATCAGGCCATTATTGAACGCTTATTGGAGTCGGAACACCTCGACATAGTGTGGCTGCCTGTATTGCAGCAAATGATCGACCGAGTGTTAAACACCCCGCTGGATGACGACAGGTTACTGCTGGCGAGCAAAACCCCGCAGCAGCTGTTGGTTGAAATGGAGTTTTTATTGCCGATCAAGCTGCTTTCTTCGGTGGCATTTAACCAATTGGCGCACCAGCACGATGAGCTATCAAAACGGGCGGGTGAGCTCGGTTTTCACACCGTGCAGGGAATGCTAAAAGGTTTTATCGATTTGGTGTTTGAACACCAAGGCAAATACTATGTGTTGGACTGGAAATCTAACCATTTAGGTGATGAGGTTGGCGAGTATCATGGCGAGAAGTTGAACCAAGCGATGGCGGATCACCGCTACGATCTGCAATATCAAATCTACGCCTTGGCGCTGCATCGCTTCTTGCGAAGCCGAGTCGCCAATTACGATTACCAGCAACATTTTGGTGGGGTTTATTACCTATTTTTGCGTGGTATGGACGGGCAATCGGGTCACGGCGTGTTTTCTGCTAAACCAAGCCAAACCTTTTTAGAGCAATTTGACCAACTGATCGATGGTGAACCACAACATGTTTAATTTCCTGCAACGCCTAAGCCAAAAAGGGGCACTTCGTCAGCTTGATTATCAGTTTGGCCGCTTTATTGCGAGCCAAGAAAGCCAGCAGAGTGAGTTGGTTGGTTTTCTTGCGACTGTACTGAGTCATGAGCTTGGGAAAGGGCATATTTGCGTTGACTTAGAGCGGATGGATGTGCCCCAGATGCTGGGTCTTTACGGCGAGCAAGCGCTGGAACTGCAGCAACGGTTGCATGGCGTGGAATGGCTTGCTTTGATGCAAGCCTCACAAGTGACGGGCGATGGCAAACAAGCGACCCCCTTGGTTTTAGATGGCAGCCGTTTGTACTTGCACCGTTATTGGCACTACGAAAGCCAATTGAGTGAAATACTCCAAGGGTTAACCCAGTCGGAACCGTTAGCGAGCGCGGAATTAACCGCGTTAAGTGGTACCTTAGACCACCTGTTTACGCCGAGCTATCGTTATCTGTTTAGTGCTTTACAGGCGCAAGGGGAGAGCAATCAGGTAGCGCGTCAACAGTTGGTTTGTGATCAGCTGGATGTGGTGTTGCCAGAGTTGCTCGACTGGGAGGCGATAGACTCGCTGCTCACTCAGGCCACTAAGTTGGCAGACCTTGATGGCCTGCGCCAATTGGTGCCGACGGCAACGTGTTTGAACTGGCAAAAGGTGGCGGCGGCGGTAGCGCTGACCCGCCGTTTTGCGGTGATCTCCGGGGGGCCCGGTACTGGCAAAACCACCACGGTGGCGAAACTGCTGGCGGCGCTAGTCGAACAAGGTAAACAGGTGGGGCACTTACCTAATATTAAGTTGGTGGCGCCAACGGGGAAAGCGGCAGCGCGTTTAACCGAGTCGATCGGTGCGGCTATTCAGCAGCTGCCAGTTGAGCCCGAGATCATTGCTGCGATTCCGACCGATGCCAGTACCATTCACCGCCTGTTAGGTGCTATTCCTAATCGGGCAGAGTTTCGTCACAGCCGAGCCAACCCACTGCACTTAGATATCTTAGTGGTCGATGAAGCGTCAATGGTCGACTTGCCGATGATGCATAAGTTGGTCGATGCGCTGCCCAAAACGGCGCGGTTGATTTTACTTGGTGATAAAGACCAGCTCGCCTCAGTAGAAGCGGGTGCGGTGCTGGGGGATATCTGTTCTTTCATCGGTCAAGGCTTTAGTGCCACTCAAGGAGAGCAGCTCTCGTCATTGACTGGGTTTGATTGGTTAAAGCAAAACTCAGCCGCACCAAAGCAAGGCCTTGCCGATAGCTTGTGTATGCTACAAAAAAGCTACCGTTTTGATGCGCGTTCGGGGATTGGTCAATTGGCTAAGGCAATTAACTCGGGTAAGCCTTACCAAGTTGACCAAGTGTGGCAGCGCGGTTTTAACGATATCAATCGTCACGAACTTACTAAAGAGAGTTATCTCGCCATGATTGAGATGATGGTGGCGGGTTATCGGCAGTATCTCTCTTTGCTCCATAAAGCGAAAGATGAGTCGCCAAGTGATGACTCTCAAGTTCGGCAAGTACTTAAGGCTTTCAGTCGTTGCCGCCTACTGTGTGCGATCCGTGAAGGAGACTTTGGCTTAACCGGGCTCAATCAGCGCATAGAAAGCGCACTACGTAAGCAGCGCTTGATCCCGACAATCGAAGAGCAGTGGTATGTGGGCCGGCCTGTGATGGTCACTCGCAATGATCATGGCTTGGGTTTGTATAATGGTGATATAGGTATTTGCATGCTGGACGAGTCGGAACAAGAGCCTCGTCTTCGAGTCTATTTCGAACTGCCCGATGGCAGCGTAAAAGGCGTATTGCCAAGCCGGGTGCCGCAACATGAAACCGCCTATGCGATGACAATCCATAAGTCTCAAGGCAGTGAGTTTGAACACACCTTTATGGTATTGCCAAGCGATTTTAGTCCGATTTTAACCCGCGAGCTGATTTATACCGGCATTACTAGGGCGAAGCAGAAGTTAGATCTGTTTTGCCATGGTGCGGTGTTAGCAAAAGGAGTGACCATTCGTACTGAGCGGAGCAGTGGATTGGCGTTGCGCTTACGGGGGTGTGAATAGCGTAATGGTAAAGAAGCTTACCTTCCTTGGTATCGCTGGGGGGTTAGTCGGCCAATTGAACTTCTTGAGTCGTGAAACTTCCAAGTAATCCGCTATCTTTCGCTACAGCAGAGAGTGCGTCGTGCTCATTGAAAATATTAGAGAATGAGATGTTCTTAATATTGCAGCGAGTCTGGTAAGAGAGTATGAACCGCTTCATGCTGTTGTTGACGGGAAATACACAGTGCACTTCTTGGCCGTCCAAGAAGTGATTGTCGGCCATGTCCCAAAAGCTTTGGGCTGAATTGCAAATAATGGTTTTCATAGGGTGATGCTCGCAAGTCGTGAATGCGCGCTTCCTAGCATGGGACTCTATTCGATAGAGAGTATTACCTCCATGTGGTAATAGGCCTCTTAAATAGAAATATGCATCTAATTTAAGAGAGCGCAGATTGTACCAGCACTTTGACTAAATAACAGTCAATTTTATGGCAGAATTAACAGTTAATTAGTAAGTGCTTGTATAGATTGGTCTTATGTTGACATTAATTCTATTTGAGTTGTTTATCTATACCGTAAGTTGCAATATTTTTGACCGACGTTGGTAGTTGTATAGCCCTTGTTTTTCAGTGGGTAATGCAGAAACATCGACTTCAATGAAGCCTTGTTCTCTGAACCAGTGCAAACTGCGGGTGGTCAGCACGAACAGATGAGCGAGCTGCATTTTTTTGGCGCGCTGGTGAAGGTGCTTGAGTAAATGAACACCGCGATTTCCATCTCGGTAGTCAGGGTGGATAGCAACACAAGCCATTTCGGCTTTCTTCTGATTAGGGTAGGGGTATAGCGCGGCACAACCTATCAAAACTCCATCTTTTTCAATGATGGTAAAGTGGTGAACCTCTTGTTCCAATTGTTCACGGGAACGACGTACTAAAATGCCTTGCTGCTCTAGCGGTCGGATGAGGTCTAAGATCCCGCCAATATCATTGATGTCGGCTTGACGTACTTGCTCGGCGCTGGCCATGACTACTTGAGTGCCAATACCGTCGATGGAAAATAGTTCTTGGATTAAAGCGCCATCGACCTTGTAGCTGATCAGGTGGCTACGAGGTACCCCCGCGCGACACGCGCTGATCGCCCCACGTAAAAAGCGCACTGAGCCAGAGTCTTGCTGGTGGTTTTCGGCTTCAAGCTGCGCCAAAATTGGCTCGGCATCGCTGGGAAACAGCTCTGCGATTACCTGGCCATCTCGATCTAGAACCCCTTGAGCGGAACAAAAGCTAATCAGCTTGTCGGCATTAAGGCGGATCGCGACTTGGGTCGCGACCTCTTCCGACGGGAGGTTGAAGCTTTCCCCTGTCACTGAACTTGCAATCGGGCCGAGCAGTACAATGGAGCCCTGCTCTAGCATTCGGTCAATACCTTGGGTATCAATACGGCGAATGCGGCCACTGTGGCAGTAGTCGACGCCATCATCCACTCCAATCGGTTGTGCTACCACAAAGTTACCACTCACTACGTTTAATTGGGTTCCGGCCATAGGAGTGTTGTTAAGGCACATCGAAAGTCGCGCGGTAATATCGAGTTGCAGTTGCCCTGCCGATTGCATAACTAAGTCAAGAGCGTCCGCATCTGTGACTCGGATCCCTTTGTGATACGGTGTCGATAGGTTTTGCTGAGTTAAGCGCTGATTAATTTGTGGCCTTGCTCCATGAACCAAAACAATTTTTACGCCTAAGCTATGAAGCAGAGCAATATCATTGATAATATTATTAAAGTTTTGATCTTGATAAGCTTCGCCGCCCAGTATTATCACCATCGTTTTACCGCGATGAGCCGTTACATAGGGTGTTGACTGCCTAAACCCTTTAACTAGGGCGGTACTTCTCAATTTCACTACACGTACATCCTTGTTTAAATATGCGATAATAATGACTATTAATTCATTTTTATGCAAGGGATTTGTTTGGCCTAATCGGTTTAATTAGCGCCAATTGATACCATTATTAGTAACTATGGATTAGGCTTAAAGTATCTATATGAATCAGTTCACGACCATGGCATACAAAAAGAAGAGTGGCCCCAAAAAACCAATACATCACTATGCTCGGGTATGGGTATTGTTAGGCATTATTGTCATAGGTCTTGGTTATGGTACCGCTATGATGATTTTGGACTACCAAAAAGTTCAGAAGGTGTACCGTAAGCAGATCTATGGCACTTGGGTTGAGCAAAACGTGGCAGATTATGCCGCCGATCACTTCACCATTAAGCCGAAAGGTGTGTTTATGGATGGCCGCCAAGTCAGTTCTAAATATAGCTTTGATGGCGTGGTACTGACGTTTACTATTGGCGGAGAAGAGCACCGCTTTGAGGCGCTTAATGCCTCAATGACGAAGATGAAGCGCACTGCTCCTGCGCATTATGAGTCTATTTTTATCAACACTAACCCACCTGAATCGCCATCGGGTAGCCATGATCTAAACTGGTAACCATAGGCTCGCTTGCCATTGATGTTGCTGCATATCGGCGTTAATGGCGAAATATCCCCCTATTATCAATAATCTTTACAATCCTAACCTTGCGCGCTGCGAGAGACTTTGTCATCCTGCCGTTATCATAAATATGGGATGCTTTTTCGTGTTCAAAAAACTGTATTGTATTGGAGCCATTGTTGCTCTTGTAGGTTGTGCTGGCCCAACGGACCGTGGACAGCAATATCAAAGTGGTGAGTTTAAGGCAAACTTGAATAAGTCCGAGTTGATTGAGTCAAACGTGCCGCGCAATTATACCACTTTCTCAGCGCAAGCCGAGCAAGTGCTATCGCGTTCGCCTTCTATGGCGAAAACCTACCAGCCTTTGTATGAACAGCTTGAAGCCTGGAGCTTACAAAGCGGTGAGCCGAGCGAACTGGCCAACTATGGGATTCAGTTGGCTCAACTGGGCGGTGGCGATAAAAAAGGCAATGTTCTCTTTACGGGCTATTTTTCGCCTGTAATTGAAATGCGCCATCAGCCAGATAGCGAATATAAGTATCCGGTTTATTCGAAACCAGACTGCCAAGAAAACTGCCCAACCCGAGCCGAAATTAACCAAGGCGCACTGCAAGGCCAAGGTTTAGAGCTGGGATATGCTGCCAATATGATTGACCCATTTATTATGGAAGTACAAGGCAGTGGTTTTGTTCACTTTGGCGATGACGATACCCTTGAGTATTTTGCTTATGGCGGTAAAAATGGTCACGCTTACGTCAGTATTGGCAAGGTGCTGATTGAACGCGATCTTGTGCCTCGTGAGAAAATGTCGCTTAAGGCGATCAAAGAGTGGGTATTGGCCCAAGATGAAGCAACGGTGAAAGAGCTGTTAGAGCAAAATACCTCTTATGTCTTTTTCGAACCACGTGCCGCTGCGCCAGTCACGGGAACGGCGGGCATTCCTTTACTGCCGATGGCTTCGGTAGCGGGCGATCGCAGTTTGTTCCCAATGGGCACGCCTATTTTGGCCGAAGTGCCATTACTCAATGCCGATGGCACTTGGAGTGGAGCGCACGAGTTGCGCATTCTGATTGTGCTTGATACCGGCGGCGCGGTAAAAGAGAACCACTTAGACCTTTATCATGGCATGGGTGCCCGCGCGGGGACTCAAGCGGGTCACTATAAACACTTTGGCCGAGTGTGGAAGCTGGGTTTAGAGAGCTCTCCGACCCAAGCGCCGTGGGCAATGCTACCAGAAAAACTGAATTAGTCTAATCCCGACTTGTATTACCTTTAAAGAGTGCGTATAAAACGCACTCTTTGTCTTTTTACCTATCGCAATGTAAGAGTTTTATTATGCGTGAATTAACCACTCCAGCATCAGAGCAATATGACCAACGTTTTGGTGGCACACGCCGTCTGTACGGCAACAGTGAAGTCGAAATACTGCGCGCCAGTCATGTCTGCGTAGTTGGTATTGGCGGTGTAGGCTCTTGGGCGGTAGAAGCATTAGCAAGAACGGGGGTTGGTGAGTTAACTCTGATCGACATGGACGACGTGTGTGTGACCAACATTAACCGTCAGATCCACGCGATGACGGGCACCATTGGCCAAAGCAAAATTGAAGTGATGGCCGAGCGAGTTAAGCTGATTAACCCTGAGTGTAAAGTGAATCTCATCGATGACTTTATTGGCCCTGACAACCTCAAAGAGTACATCAGCAAAGAGTTTGATTACGTGCTAGACGCTATCGACAGTGTCAAAGCGAAAGCGGCGTTGCTGGCATTTTGTAAAAGCAATAAGATCAAAGTGGTCACCACAGGCGGCGCTGGCGGTCAGGTTGACCCGACTCAAATTAAAATCGCTGACTTGTCCAAAACGGTGCAAGATCCGCTAGCGAAAAAAATCAAAGACACCTTGCGCCGTTTTCATAACTTCAGCAAGAATCCTCAGCGTAAGTTTGGCATCGACTGCGTCTTCTCGACCGAGCAACTTAAATACCCACAAGCCGATGGCACGGTCTGCGGCGTGAAATCCACCGCCGAAGGGCCAAAGCGTATGGATTGCGCCAGCGGTTTTGGTGCGGCGACTGTGGTGACAGCCACATTTGGTTTTGTTGCAGTATCGCGGGTGGTGGAGAAGTTGGTTGAGCGGGGGATGAAAGCCAAGTGCTAAATTCGAAGTGCGAAAAGCTAAGTGATTGAAGTGGGCTTGGTGTGGTTTTGTAGAATACAGAATAAGACTAGAGGCTAGAACGCTTCGCTGCTAGATACTATAAGAGCGGGAGGCTCGGGGAGTACTGGCTGCTATCTTTGTCTTGCAGGTTTTGGTGGTATAATCGCATTAATCTTAATTATTAAAAGTACAGTCTTATGTCTACATTTCCTCAATCGCCGTTTGGTGCTGAGATTACCGCGCAAGATATTGAAGCCACTATGCAGGGCTTTAAAGGTTGGGAAGATCGCTATCGTCAGGTGATCCTGTGGGGTAAAAAACTGCCTCAAATGCCAGATGAATTTAAGTCTGAACAGGTGACCGTTGCTGGCTGCGAAAGCCAAGTGTGGTTGGTAAGTGAGTTACTTGATGGGAAGTGGTACTTCTGCGCGGATTCTGACGCGCGTATTGTGCGTGGCTTGATCGCCCTTGTCATGGCCGCTTACAACGGAAAAACTAGCGAAGAAATCGCTCAGTTCGACATTGATAGCTACTTTGAGAAAACTGGTCTTATCGCACACCTTAGCCCATCAAGAGGCAACGGCCTAAGGTCTATCGTAGAACAAATCAAAACCCTAGCAAGCCAGTAATCCCAAAAGAAGAAGGACACAGGTGAAAATACCTCCACCTCAATCCTTCTTCCTTTACCCTTCTCTTGCTCTTATAGCCTCTAGCAGCAAAGCGGTCTAGTCTCTAAAAGGGAGCCTGCGACCGCTCTGATGTGATGGACGCCCACTCGCGGCGTCGTAATGCGCCATACTTAGGTTGAAAGACTCAAAGCAAATGAGGAGCGTCCATCATGAATATTAAAGTCCTTGGAATTGATTTAGCCAAGTCGGTATTCCAAATTTGTGCCCTTGATAACGAAAATCAAGTGGTTACGAACGTACAAGTTCGCCGCGCGCGATTTCTTTCTCGCCTTTCTGAGTACCCTAAAGGTACTCTTGTTGCCATGGAGGCTTGCGCGACTTGCCATTACTGGGCTAGGCAATGTGAAAAGATGGGGTTTGAAGTAAAGATAATCCCAACACAACATGTAAAACCACTTACTCATACTCAGAAAAATGATGCCAACGATGCAGTCGCTATTGCTGAAGCAGCATTTAGGCCAAGGGTTAAACGTGTTTCGGTGAAGACTCTTGAGCAGCAAGATTTAAAAGCTTGGCTTTGCATTAGAGAAAGAACAAAAGCCAACAAGCTGGCTTTAGGAAATCAAATCCGAGCTATTGCAGCCGAATACGGAGTTATTTTCTCAGTTAAAGAAGGGGCTTTAGTTCACGAACTTCCGTTAGCTCTAGAGTCCACTGAAAACGAGTTAACTGATTCAGTTAGGGAACTTTTAAGCGTTCTTCTCGATGAGTTTGAGCAATATGAAGAGAAATTGGATTATTTAACGACGAAAACCACTGCAATGATAAAGAACATTGAGCACTATAAATATCTAGTCTCAATCCCGGGATTTGGCCCAATTGTTTCTGCTCATTTTTTAGCGGAAGTTGGGGACGGGTTGCAGTTTTCTAATGGTCGAGGTGCTTCTGCATGGGTAGGTATCACGCCTAAGGTAACCGGAACGGGCGGCAAAAACCGAACGGGTAGTATTACCAAGCAAGGGTCGTGTACTTTAAGAAAGCAGCTTATTCACGGAGCTCGTTCTGTAGTTAGAGTCGCCGAGAAGCATGATGATCCCTTAAGTAAGTGGGTCGCTGATTTGGTTGCTAGGCGAGGTAATAACGTAGCTACCGTTGCTTTAGCTAACAAGCTCATGCGTATTGCTTGGAAAGTGCTAACAACACACGAAAAGTTTGATGCAAACAAGGCGTGTGCCGTTTAACCAGTATAGATATAAAGGCACACCGCATTTTTAACTAGATAACCATGTAAGTTTAAAACAAGAGATGATGAACAATGGTTTCCTGCTTTACTTAAACCTGAAGATTACACGGTTTTAAACCGTCCCTCTGTATAGGAAGTAAAGATAGGATGACATCATGGCGCGGAGCAAGCTCCACATAGACGCCGAATATATGTAAAAACCAATACTTCAAAGTCCTTGTAAAACCGTGGTAGTCCATATATGTAATCTGTAATCTCAGGACAAAGCCCTATAGCATCTCTAACGCCTTCCCCACCGCCGCAATCAACCGTTCCACATCACTCATATCATTATAAATCCCAAACGACACGCGCACCGTTCCGGTTACACCCAGTGCATCCATGAGTGGGTGGGCGCAGTGATGGCCAGCGCGCACGGCGATGCCTTGTTGGTCGAGTAGGGTGGCGATGTCTTGGTGGTGGACGCCATCGACGACAAACGTGAGTACGCTCGCATGAGGCTGTAGTTGAACAATGGTGAGATCTTCAAGCGGACTTAAGCCTTTCACTGCTGCGGTTTGCAAGCGGTGTAAGTGCTGCTCGACTTGAGTAGGGTCAAAGCTTGTGTACCACTCAATGGCTTTGGCGAGGGCAATTGCGCCAGCAACATTGGGGGTACCCGCTTCAAACTTACCTGGTAAGCCTGAAAAACTTGTTCCTTCAAAACTCACTTTCTCGACCATTTTACCGCCGCCGTGCCAAGGGGGCATTGCTTCAAGTAGCTGGAGTTTGCCGTAAAGCACACCAATCCCTGTTGGCGCGTAAAGCTTGTGTCCAGAAAAGACATAGAAGTCGGCGCCAAGTTTTTGCATGTCGACCCGCTCGTGAATGATGCCTTGTGCGCCATCGACCACCACAACGGCACCTGCTTGGTGGCTTTGGTCAATAATGGTTTCAATCGGTTGGCGATAGCCCGTGACATTGGTGATATGGGCGACAGCGACTATTTTTGTTTTGCAGCTTAGCAGCGAATGATAAGCAGCAAGGTCGAGTTCGCCTTGCGTTGTCATCGGGATCTTAACCACTTTGGCACCGGTTTGTTCGGCGACAATCTGCCAAGGGACAATATTGGCGTGGTGTTCCATTTCGCCAACTAAGATCTCATCGCCCGGTTGCAGGGTATTGCGCGCATAGGTTTGCGCGATCAAGTTGATCGCTTCGGTCGCGCCGCGTGTCCAGATGATCTCTTTGCTGCTTTTGGCACCAATGAACTGCTGAACATATTCACGTGCTGCTTCAAATTGGCTGGTGGCTTTGGCCGTTAAGCTATGGCTACCGCGATGAACATTGGCATTTTGCTGGCTATAATAGTGCGCGAGAGTGTCGATCACCACTTGCGGCTTTTGGGTAGTCGCAGCACTATCGAGGTAAACCAGTGATTGATCAGAAACCGATTGTTGTAATGCGGGGAACTGGCCGCGGATCGCTTCAATGTTCATTTATTTACCTAGCTCATGATAGTGAAGGGTTGGCAGTGTCACCATTGGCTCTGCGACGCTCCATGCGTGAGCTTTGCCAGATAAGGCGATAATCACCTCCATAGCAAACTCAAGCGCAGTACCTGGGCCTTGGCTGGTGATGAGATTATGGGTGACGTCCATGACCACGCGTTTCACGCGTAAAAGATCGCTAGGGATAGCGTCGTGAAAAGCAGGGTGACAGGTCATCAGTGCCTTTTCGTAGAGCTGATTTTCTCGTAGCACTACCGCAGGCGCCGCGCAAATAGCGCCCATTAAGCGGCCTTCATACATATGCTGTTTGATCATTTCAATCAGCAAGGTGCTATCGCGAAATACTTCACTGCCGGGTAACCCACCAGGTAATAAAATCGCATCAAACTCGTTATCGGCAATATCCACCAAGCGACAGTCAGCGGTTAATGTCACGCCTCGAGAAGCCTTCATGGTGAGGCTGCCATCTGGGTCGGCGCTTGCTATGGTCACCTTGTAGCCTGCTCGCACCATAATGTCGATAATAGTGATGGCTTCCATTTCTTCGCTACCGCTGGCGATAGGCACTAATATGTTGTAGCTCATAGTTGGCTCCAAGAGTGTTCAATTTGTTGGATGGCTTTGAGTAGCTTGCTGTTTTCTGGCAGCGCTAATTGGTGGCGCTGGGCGCATTTCACCACATAGCCGGTAATAAAGTCTATCTCACTGCGGCGCTGGTGAGCGATATCTTGCTGCATCGAGGAAAAGTTTTCCGCGGTGGCTAGGATCACCTGATGGACGGTTTGTTTTATCTGTACGGCATCAAGAGCAACCGATTCCAGCTTTATCACTTGGCACACTTCATCAATGATGGCATCAAGTTGGCTCGCATACTGTGGCTGCGCGAGTTCACCGTTGCGGCACTGATGCAGTGCGGTGAGTGGATTAATGGCGCAGTTGATGGCAAGCTTTTGCCACAGCGCTTGGTTGATATCAGGATTCCAAACACTTTGCGCCAGAGCGTGGTTAAAGACATCGGCAATAAAGTCACATTGGCGACCTTTTTCATTCCACGCGCCAAGCTGAGTGATACCAAGGCCCGTGTGCTGTACCTGCTCAGCGCTTGGTTTATAAGCGGCTTGGGTGGTGGTGGCGAGCAGAACTGGGAAACCGCTGAGCTTATTAGCCAGCTCATCCAATGCGCCCATGCCGTTGTGCATAAATACCAGTACTGCATCGGGGTGAATGGTGGTGAGTAGTGGCGTGATTGCCTGTTCTACTTGCCACGCTTTAACGGTGACTAACACCAAGTCACTTTGGCTCAGTGCGTTTGAATCATTTAAGCTAAACCGCCGAGTGGCTTGCTCATCAAGCTGAAGTTGGCCTTGAGGTTGGCTAGCGCGGCGCTGCCATAGGCCTACCGTATGCCCTGCTTGCTGAAGTTTGCACGCCCAGAGCGAGCCAATGGCGCCGGGGCCAACAATGGTAATATTCAAAGAAACGTCCTAGCCAAAGATCTGTGCGGCAAGGATAACGATAGCGGCGGAATTTGCCAAGCGAGATGATGATATTGAAGGTGGTTTGAGGTGGATTTTGGGCATAAAAAATGGCGCTAGATAGCGCCATTTCGAATCTTGTTGCTAACAACTCAAATTAGAAGTTGTATTTTACAGTGTAGATAATTGCACTGTCAGTATCTGCTTGGCCTAGTTTGTTATGAGCATAACGGTATTGAACACCAGTACTAACTTCTGAAGTTACATGCCACCACGCAGCTAGGGCGCCGTTGTATGATAGGTCATTAGTTTCTGCAGAGTTATCAACATACTTATCTGCGCGAGCAAATTCTGTTTCATGCCAGTTTGAGATAGTGAAATTCTGCTCGCCTAGTTTAAAGTTGTAACCACCAACCCAACCAGCCATGCCGCCGTTAAAATCAGCAAATCCATTGGTATTTGTGTAGTGTGAACCTACCCACGGGTTAAAGAACCACTTATCGCCAGAGAAGTTGTAAGAAACACCGGCAACTGTGTTTCGAACCTGAAAACCTTGGTTTTCAGTTGAATAAGTTTGAGCGTAAAAACGTAATTCTTTTAAGCCAGTTTTTACCGCAATTGAGCCTTTAGTTGACATGGCCATCGCGCTTTTTGCGCCACCTGGATTTTCGTCTTGGAATTCCAAGTCAGCAAAACCGTATAGTTCGCCCCAAGTAAAGCCAGCACCGCCTTCTAATTCAGCAAAGACGAAATCATTTTTAAAACCGCCGTTTCGATCTTCTGTATCGCTTGACCAGTCTAGGTAGTTGATGCTTACATCGCCCCAACCGTATAAGTATTCTGCTTGTGCAGGAACAGCCGCTGCCGCAGCAACAAGGCCAAGAGCTAAAAGTGATTTACGCATAAGTGTCTACTCTTTTAAAAGTGATGTGTTAACCGATGATCCATGGGAGTTTCAATTCCTCGACGGGTATCATATAGATATTCGTCTCATTTGGAAGTGAAACTATTGCATGCACGAAAACGCTTGCGTGACTTGGATCTCATTATAAGAAAATATAGGGAACTTTGTTGGTTCGACGCTAATATAACCAACTTTTTGTGCTTCACAAGATATTTAGTGTAGAGCAATCGGTTTCGGTCTAATTTCCACAGAAATAGGACTTATTGACAAATGAAACTAGTTTATCATCAAATGCTAGGTGGAGACCAGCCCATAAGGGCTGGCTATGAGGGGGGGGTAATTCACGAAAGTTATGATACTTCGGCTTCTAAGTTGTTTTTTTTATGCTCTTCAACATCGCGCCTACGAGCTTTTTCAAGTAAATCAGCAAAATAGTGTCTTAGTGAATAGAGCATAAGTAAGCTTGGGATCACCATCAGCGCGGTGATAATAAAGAACAGTGACCAGTCGTTAAGGTAGTCGGCTAGCTCACCACTAAACGAGGCCAGTGTGGTACGGCCAAAGTTGCCCAAGGAAGCGAGTAGGGCGTATTGAGTGGCCGAGAACGCTTGCCCAGTAAGCACGGTTAAGAAAGAAACAAAGGCGACGGTTGAGAACGCGGTGGTGAAGTTATCCACGATGATGGTCGCTAGGTAAAGTTTCTCACTTGGGCCAACTTGCGCAATCCAAGAGAACATTAAGTTACTCGCCGCCATGGCGATGCCGCCAATCATAAGCCCGCGCACAATACCAAACTTCACATTGAACATGCTGCCAACGATGGTAAAGAATATCGTCACCCACCAACCAATTAACTTGGAGTAGTGGCCAATCTGTTCATTACTAAAGCCGACCTCTTTGTAAAAGGCGATCGACATACGGCCAAGGAAGGCTTCGCCAATTTTAAACAGGAACACAAACAGCAGTAGTGTCACTGCAACCCGAACGCCATTGCGCTTAAAGAAGTCCCAAAACGGTTCAATGGCGGTTACGGTGACCCATGCCACGATGGGTGAACCAACCACTTTTGAGTGACGCTCTTCGGCTTGGTGCTGCAGTCGGTCACGTAGGGTTTTAGGCTCGCCAACGAAAATGGTAAATAGCATTAATAGACCGATGATAAATGCCATGCCGTAGTAAACCCCATTCCAGCCAATGGCATCGGCGTTAATAAACGCGAGATAGCCGGGCAGCGAGTAGCCTGTCCACCAACCCGCCACGGCCATCGCAGAGGCTTGTGGTAGTTTACTGGCTTCAGATTTCGGGAAGGTATCGATTCGGTAGGCATCAATAGCGATGTCTTGTGTTGCTGAAGCAATCGCAATGCCGAGCGCGAGCATCGAAGTGAACATTAAGTCGTTGGCCGGGTTCACGCCGGCGATAAATAAGGTACAAACGAGTACTAAGCTTTGGCACAGGAAGATCCAGCTGCGGCGTTGACCTAACAGGGGGTGAAGCACAGGCAGTTTTACTCGGTCAACCAAGGGAGCCCAAAGAAAGTTAATCGCATACACGGCGAAAACGGAACCAAAATAACCAATAGCAGCACGAGTGAGTCCGGCATCTTTGAGCCAACCAGACATATTAGAGCCAATGAGTACCCAAGGAAAACCGCTCGAGCAGCCAAGCATGAATACCCAAAGCAGGCGTTTATCTAAATAGCTGCGGAAAGTTTCCGTCCAAGACATTTTGCTAGTCATTGAACACTCCTTGTTGCAAATGAAGGGTGCGAAGAAAAGAAGGCTGACACTAAGGTCAGCCTTGATATTATGGTTGTAAAGTTACTTGCTGGATAACGATAGGGCTTACAGGGACATCTTGCATGTGACCTAAGCGCTTGGTCGGCTGCATTGCCATTGCCATTGCTTGAATGACTTCAAAGCCCTGTGTGACTTTACCAAAAACCGCATACCCGTCAGAGCGTGCTGAGTAATTGAGAAAATCGTTGTCTTGCAAGTTAATAAAGAACTGGCGGCTTGCCGTGTGTGGCTCAGGTAGCCTTGCCATGGCAATGGTCGCGGTATTATTTTTCAGCCCGTTGCTTGCTTCATTATGAATAGGATCATAAGTCGCTAAGCGCTGCATATCGGCATCAAAGCCACCACCTTGCGCCATAAAACCTGGGATCACGCGATGAAACTGGCTGCCCTTGTAGCTTCCGTCTTCGACATAACGCAAAAAGTTCTTAACCGTAATCGGGGCTTTTTCTTGATTAAGCTCGACGGTAAAGCTTCCCATGTTGGTGTCGAATACAACGTTCATCGCCATGCTCGGCCATGCAACGCAGCAAAGTAAAGTGAGCAGTAACTTACGCATTTAGAAGCGCTCCTTCATGTAGCTGCTAAGCTCTTGGTCATTAGCGATTTCCGCTAGGGTAATATTGATCACATCGTTAAGTACGCTGGCGATCTCTTCGTTAGAAGCGGCCATGGTGCCTGTTTTCTTACCAGTGCCGTTGTACGTTTTTACGAACTTACCTTGAGGTGTTTCTGCGGTGAGCTGCAAAGTTACTTGCGCGTCCATTTCGTTTTCCATTAGGGTATTCGAAACGTTCACTAACGCTTGTTGTACTTCAAGGGTTAGGGTGTTGTTGCTGTTGACCACCATCTGAAAACCTTGGGAGATCAGTTGTTCGTACAAGGCGGTTTCAATGGCCACACGAAGGTTTTGGCGTGCGTGGATTGGTTGGGTGCTCTTACGGCCACTTTTTACTAGCGCCACATACTGAGCGGTGCGTAAATCTTTACTTGATAGAGTAAAGGCAACCCCATCCACGACCTTTTGGCTGCTGAGCGTTGGCTGTGGGTTGATGCTGATTTGTTCTTCTTTCTGCTCTGGAGAAGCGCAGGCTGCAAGTAGTACGATAGAGGCAGCGACAATCAGTTTTCTCATGCTTTATTCCTTTATTGTTATCCATCGTTGGTGATGGTGTACGTAGTCAATATCAAGATAATAGTTAATTACTTAGTGGCCTGTAAAATAACAAATTTACTGTTTGAAGCAACCATATCGACATTCGACTGACCAAATAGACGTTTTAACTTAACATCGTAGCCTAGGTGTCGGTTACCAATAACAATTAAATGGCCGCCAGTACTAAGAACATGCTTTGCATCACAGAACATCTGCCGGGCGATATGATCGGTAATCGCCTGTTGTTGGTGAAATGGAGGGTTACATAGCACCAGATAAGTGCTGTCGGGGGCGAACCCATCTAAGCAGTTATTAGCGATGCACTGTATGTCTCGCTCCGGCCCTAAGTTGTCTTGCAAGTTCTGTTTAGCCGATTCGACGGCCATAAAGCTTTCATCCACACAGGTAATACGCGCTTGAGGATTAAGTTGTCCCGCTTTGACCGCGAGAACACCATTACCACAGCCCAAATCGATAATATGGCGCAATTTAGGGTCTTGCGGTATGTGTTCGAGCATGAGTCGAGCCCCAAGATCTAAGCTTTCACCCGAGTACACGTTGGCGTAGTTTTTCAGGTTGATGTCATGGTTTTCGACTTTCCATTCGGTTACCGGGCTAACGGTATGGGGGTGCAGGCTTGTTGGGCGAGAAAAAACAAGTCGATGCTTTTTCCATGCTAACGAAGTTTTGGTCTCACCTAAGTGTTTCTCAAATAGGTTGAGTGTAGAGGTGTGGATCTCTTTAACTTTGTTTACGCCAATGACCGGACAGTTTTCAGGGAGTTGCTCTTTTAATTGTGTGAGTTGCCAAGTAAGCAGACGGTTACTTTTTGGCAATTGCATCAGTACCAAGTCAACATCGGCAGGGAGTTTGTCTAGGCAAGTGAGCAGCTCTATCGGGTTACACTGATTATGCTCAAGGTTCTTCATTGTGGCACGGTGGCCAATGAAGGAGTCGCTCATCATGGAAACTTGATGCTGCTTCGAAAACCAACATGAAAGTGCACCAAAATGGTCGTTTAGGATCAAAATACGTCGATTGGGTTTAAGAGCCAGTTCTTGCTCAACGTGATTGATTAAGTATTCGTCACCCGCATTCCATGCCTGAAGGGTTTCATTTGAGCGCTTTGGAAAGCGATGGAGCGTTAAGGAGCGGTCGAAGAGATTGAGTTCAGTGTTCATGGTTTTTTAGCTATACCTATTTTGATCTGGCCATTGTCGCAAAAGGGACGAAAACAAGGAACTAAAAACTTTATCTAACTGTCTAGTTCACGTATCAGACATACAGGATCAACTTTCATATAAATCCTGATACAATTACCCCTAAAAGATAATAGCTGCAATTTACTGGTTGGGATTATACTGTCGCCCATCTTGGTGATGTTAAGGAAGGACCATGATTCAAGAAGTCATTGAAACCAAATTACACAATGCTTTTCACCCAGAACATCTCGATGTGAGAAATGAAAGCTACATGCACAATGTGCCAGCGGGCTCCGAAAGCCATTTTAAAGTGATTGTTGTCAGCAATGAGTTTGACTCTTTACGGCTTATCGCTCGCCACCGCAAAGTGAATTTAGTGTTGGCCGAAGAGCTAGAGGCTAAAATTCATGCCCTTTCCATTCATACCTATACACCTGCTGAATGGAAACAGTTGCGAGACGACACGCCAGAAAGCCCAATGTGTATGGGTGGGAGTAAATTGGCTTAGATATAAGCAGCCTAAAACGGCAATGTTTGAATTTTAGCTATTTGGCCGACAAATGAATGTAAGTGGTGTGAAATATAATAAAATCTTATGTCAGTTTTTGAATAATTAACCATTCTGGCATTTATGAATTTTAACATTTGTGCGACAGTTCAAAGTTATTCGATTTGATAAGCTAATCTTTAACCAATATAGATTATTTAACTGACTAATCGCGTGAGTGGTCATGGCATCAAGGACTAAAATGATGCTAAACTTACGCACTTAGTAGAGCCCTTTACCTAAAATGTGAAGGGCTATTTAATGGAATGTTGCGATTTTGGCCAGGGTGTCGGCCGAGACCGGGCACAAAAATGTCGTGTCTAAATGTTACGCAAATATAATGAATCTTTTTCCCTAAAAAAATAGTGCAAGTGCGTATGATTACAATAAAGAAGGGTCTGGATCTTCCTATTGCAGGTGGACCAGCCCAGGTGATAAGTGATGGTAAACCCATCAACAAAGTCGCCTTGCTTGGCGAAGAATACGTTGGCATGCGTCCTACGATGCATGTTCGCGTAGGTGATGAAGTGAAAAAAGGCCAAGTTCTTTTTGTCGACAAAAAGAACGTAGGCGTGAAATTCACTGCTCCCGCAAGTGGTAAAGTCATTGAAATTAACCGAGGCGCAAAACGCGTTCTTCAATCTGTTGTGATTGAAGTAGCCGGTGATGAGCAAGTGACTTTTGATAGCTACACCGCTGAACAGCTAGCTGGTTTAGATCGCGAAGTGATCAAAACTCAGTTAATTGATTCAGGTATGTGGACCGCTTTGCGTACTCGACCATTCAGCAAGGTACCTTCAGTCTCATCTTCTACTCAGGCAATTTTTGTCACGGCGATGGATAGCAATCCATTGGCGGCGAGCCCAGAAGTGATCATTAATGAGCAAGCTGCTGCTTTTTCTGCAGGTCTTGATCTGTTATCTAAACTTACAGACGACAAAGTTTACGTGTGTAAGAAAGGCCACAGTCTACCTCGCTCATCTCAATCAAACGTCGAAGAACATGTATTTGATGGCCCTCACCCTGCTGGGTTAGTTGGCACTCACATGCATTTCTTGTATCCAGTTAACGCCGAGCATGTCGCTTGGGGAATTAACTACCAAGACGTGATTGCTTTTGGTCAACTGTTCCTAACTGGTGAAATTTACACAGACCGCGTGGTTGCTTTAGCCGGGCCGGTTGTAAATAAACCACGCCTAATTCGTACTCGAATTGGCGCTCACCTTGGTCAGCTTTCTGATAGCGAGTTAATGCCTGGTGACGTTCGTGTCATTTCAGGTTCAGTACTAAGCGGTACACATGCTCAAGGTGCACACGCCTATCTAGGTCGTTACCACCTTCAAGTGTCTGCTTTGCGCGAAGGCTACGAGAAAGAATTGTTTGGCTGGGCGATGCCTGGTAAGAACAAGTTCTCTGTTACTCGCTCTTTCTTAGGTCATCTATTCCCAAGTCAAGTGTTCAACATGACCACAACGACCAACGGTAGTGATCGTGCAATGGTTCCAATTGGCAACTACGAAAAAGTGATGCCACTTGATATGGAGCCAACATTGCTGCTTCGTGATCTTTGTGCTGGTGATACCGATAGCGCGCAAGCGTTAGGTGCTCTTGAGCTGGACGAAGAAGATGTGGCGTTGTGCTCGTTTGTATGTCCAGGCAAATACGATTACGGCGAATTGCTACGTGATTGTCTAGACACCATCGAGAAGGAAGGGTAAATCATGGCTTTAAAAAAGTTTCTTGAAGATATCGAGCATCATTTTGAGCCAGGTGGTAAACACGAAAAATGGTTTGCTCTTTATGAAGCAACAGCAACGCTGTTCTACACACCTGGTACTGTAACTCAGCGTGGCTCTCACGTTCGTGACAGTGTCGATCTAAAACGCATCATGATCATGGTGTGGTTTGCTGTTTTCCCTGCAATGTTTTGGGGTATGTACAACGCTGGCCATCAAGCCATTGTTGCACTTAACCACTTATACGAAGGTGCAGAGCTAGCTAATGTTATTGCTGGTAACTGGCACTACTGGGCGACAGAGCTTGTCGGCGGCTCCTTAGGGGCAGATGCCGGATGGGTGAGCAAAATGCTCCTTGGCGCAACTTACTTCCTACCGATCTACGCGACGGTATTCTTAGTAGGTGGTTTCTGGGAAGTGTTGTTCTGTATGGTGCGTAAGCATGAAGTTAACGAAGGTTTCTTTGTAACTTCTATCCTATTTGCCTTAATCGTTCCGCCAACACTACCACTTTGGCAAGCAGCACTAGGTATTACTTTTGGTGTTGTGGTTGCTAAAGAGATCTTTGGTGGTACGGGCCGTAACTTCCTTAACCCTGCTCTTGCTGGTCGTGCGTTCCTATTCTTTGCATACCCTGCACAGATCTCTGGTGACGTAGTATGGACTGCCGCTGATGGCTTCTCTGGCGCAACAGCTCTAAGCCAATGGGCTCAGGGCGGAAGTAGCGCACTGGTTAACAGTGTAACAGGCGAAACCATCACTTGGATGGATGCCTTTATTGGTAACATCCCAGGTTCAATTGGTGAAGTATCTACGCTGGCACTAATGATTGGCGCTGCGTTAATTGTCTACATGGGCATTGCATCTTGGCGCATCATCATCGGTGTTATGCTTGGTATGGTTGCGACATCGTTCCTATTTAACGTGATCGGTTCAGATACCAACGCTATGTTTGCGATGCCGTGGCATTGGCACCTAGTTCTAGGTGGTTTTGCATTCGGTATGTTCTTTATGGCGACAGACCCTGTATCGGCATCATTTACCGATAAAGGTAAGTGGGCTTATGGCGCATTGATTGGTGCAATGTGTGTAATGATTCGCGTCGCGAACCCAGCATACCCAGAAGGTATGATGCTAGCGATTCTGTTTGCGAACTTATTTGCACCTCTGTTTGACCACGTAGTGGTTGAAAAGAACATCAAACGGAGACTAGCACGCTATGGCAAGTAATAACGATAGCATTAAAAAGACGCTGTTTGTCGTTATCGCATTGAGCCTAGTGTGCTCAATCGTGGTGTCGGCTTCAGCGGTATTCTTGCGCGATTTGCAGCAAGAAAACGCATTACTAGATAAGCAATCGAAAATCATCGAAGTTGCTGGCTATGCAGCGGACTCTAAGCAAGAAGTGAAAGATCTTTATGCTAAGAACATTGAGCCGCGTATGGTTGACTTTAAAACGGGTGAGTTTTTAGAAGGCGATGCCGCGGCGTACAGCCAACGCCTTGCAGCTAAAGATCCAGCTCAGTCAATTAAGCTAACCGGTGATCAAGATAAGGCGAAAATTCTTCGCCGTGCTAATACGGGTATTGTTTACCTAGTTAAAGAAGGCACAACAACCACTAAAGTTATCATTCCAGTTCACGGTAATGGTCTTTGGTCGATGATGTACGCATTCGTTGCGGTTGAAACTGATGGCAACACAGTTTCTGGTATCACTTACTACGAGCAAGGTGAAACTCCTGGGCTTGGTGGTGAGATTGAAAACCCAACGTGGCGCGCGCAATTTGTTGGCAAGAAACTGTTCGACGAGAACCACAAGCCTGCGATTAAGATCGTAAAAGGTGGTGCTCCAGAAGGTTCCGAGCATGGTGTTGATGGCCTTTCAGGTGCAACGCTAACAGCGAATGGTGTTCAACACACATTCGATTTCTGGTTAGGCGATATGGGCTTTGGTCCTTTCCTAGCTAAAGTACGTGATGGAGGCTTGAACTAATGTCAGATACTAAAGACATGAAGAAGCACCTTCTTGCACCCGTATTGGACAACAACCCAATTGCCCTTCAGGTTTTGGGTGTGTGTTCAGCGCTAGCGGTGACGACTAAGCTAGAAACAGCATTTGTTATGACGTTGGCGGTTATTTTTGTAACGGCTCTGTCTAACTTATTCGTTTCTTTAATTCGTAACCACATGCCAAACAGCGTGCGTATTATCGTTCAGATGGCGATCATCGCCTCTTTGGTAATCGTCGTAGACCAAGTACTAAAAGCCTTCTTGTACGATATCTCTAAGCAGCTATCTGTATTTGTAAGCTTGATCATTACTAACTGTATTGTAATGGGTCGTGCTGAAGCCTATGCAATGAAGTCTAAGCCACTACCAGCACTGGTTGATGGTATTGGTAACGGCCTTGGTTACGGTTTTGTATTGCTAACAGTTGCCTTCTTCCGTGAACTATTTGGTAGCGGTAAGTTATTCGGTATGGAAGTACTTCCATTGGTTAGCAACGGTGGTTGGTATCAGCCAAACGGCATGATGCTGCTAGCACCTTCTGCGTTCTTCTTGATTGGTTTCATGATCTGGGCTATCCGCATCATCAGACCTGACCAAATCGAACCGAAGGAGTAAGGACGTTATGGAACATTATATTAGTTTGCTTGTTAAATCGATTTTTATCGAAAACTTAGCACTGTCGTTCTTCCTAGGTATGTGTACCTTCTTGGCCGTTTCCAAGAAAGTAAAAACATCGTTTGGTTTAGGTGTGGCTGTAATCGTGGTATTGACCATCGCGGTTCCAGTAAACAACTTGCTTTACAACCTAGTGCTAAGAGACAGCGCTCTTGTTGAAGGTATTGATCTGAGTTTCCTAAACTTCATTACCTTCATCGGCGTTATCGCTGCATTGGTACAGATCCTAGAGATGGTGTTAGACCGTTTCTTCCCACCTTTGTATAACGCGTTGGGTATCTTCCTGCCGCTTATCACAGTTAACTGTGCAATCTTCGGTGGTGTATCTTTCATGGTACAGCGTGACTACAACTTTGCAGAATCGGTTGTATACGGCTTTGGTTCTGGTATTGGTTGGATGCTGGCTATCGTAGCGCTAGCGGGTATCCGTGAGAAGATGAAGTACTCTGATGTACCTCCAGGTCTACGTGGTTTAGGTATTACCTTTATTACCACGGGCTTGATGGCGTTAGGCTTTATGTCTTTCTCTGGCGTTCAACTGTAAGTCGGGTAAACGACACAATTTATAAGGAATAGTCAATGGAAATTATTCTTGGTGTAGTGATGTTTACTCTGATTGTACTGGCATTAGTATTAGTGATTCTATTCGCTAAATCTAAGCTGGTACCAACAGGTGACGTTACAATCACGGTGAATGGCGATCCAGAGAAGAGCTTTTTAACTTCTCCTGGTGACAAATTACTCGGCGCGATGGCGGGTAAAGGTATCTTTGTTTCATCGGCATGTGGTGGCGGTGGCTCTTGTGGCCAGTGCCGCGTGAAAGTGAAAGCGGGCGGTGGTGACATTCTACCGACAGAGCTTGATCACATCACAAAAGGTGAAGCGCGTGAAGGCGAGCGTCTTGCTTGTCAGGTGGCTGTGAAAACAGACATGGAAATTGAGCTTCCAGAAGAGATCTTTGGTGTTAAGAAGTGGGAATGTACCGTTCTTTCTAACGACAACGAAGCGACCTTCATTAAAGAGCTTGTACTTCAGATCCCAGAAGGTGAAGAAGTACCGTTCCGTGCGGGTGGTTACATCCAAATCGAAGCTGAGCCGCATCACATTAAATACGCTGATTTCGATATTCCAGAAGAGTATCGTGGTGACTGGGATAAGTTTAACTTGTTCCGTTACGAGTCTATCGTAAAAGAGCCGTCAATCCGTGCTTACTCTATGGCGTCATACCCAGAAGAGAAAGGCCTGATTAAGCTTAACGTGCGTATCGCGACTCCGCCGCCAAATAACCCAGATGTACCACCAGGTGTGATGTCTTCATACATCTGGTCACTGAAAGCTGGCGATAAGTGTACAATTTCAGGTCCATTTGGTGAGTTCTTCGCTAAAGAAACCGACAATGAAATGGTATTCATCGGTGGTGGTGCGGGTATGGCACCAATGCGTTCACACATCTTTGATCAGCTACTGCGTCTTAAGTCTAAGCGTAAGATGACTTACTGGTACGGTGCGCGTTCTAAGCGTGAGATGTTCTACATTGAAGATTTCGATACCCTACAAGCGGATAACGAAAACTTCTCATGGCATGTTGCTCTGTCTGATCCTCTTCCAGAAGATAACTGGGACGGTTACACAGGCTTCATTCACAACGTGATTTATGAAAACTACCTAAAAGATCATGAAGCACCAGAAGATTGTGAATACTACATGTGTGGTCCACCTATGATGAACGCGGCTGTTATCGGCATGCTGAAAGACTTAGGTGTTGAAGATGAAAACATCTTGCTCGATGACTTCGGTGGTTAATCCCATCTAAGTGATTGAATTCATGGCTGGCTCGTTTGAGTCAGCCATTTGTTTTTTTAACAGAGAGTTGAATTAGGAAAGGAAATAAGAATACAGAGACGGGCTTTGCCCTGAGAGTACAGAAATCGCTACGCTCACTAGAAACTAGAAACTAGAAACTAGAAACTAGAAACTAGAAACTAGAAGAGCAAGAGCCAGTTCTTTTCGCTGTTATTTTTTAGCACTTCGCTTTTAGAACTTAGCGCTTAGTACTTATCTCTTCCCTAATCCAATTCCAATCAAATAATAATTTACAGGAGTACACAAGTGAGAATTTGGCTTGTCGCATTAACTTCTTTTTTACTGCTTGCAGGTTGCAGCGATGCACCGAAACAGGTTCATTTAGCTGGGCCGACAATGGGGACAACTTATAATGTTAAGTACCTACCTGGAGATAACTCTCCAACGGGCGAAGCGTTACAAGTTGAGATTGATAAGTTGCTTGAGCAAGTTAACGACCAGATGTCGACCTATCGTAAAGACTCTGAGTTAAGCCGCTTTAACCAGTACCAAGGCGACCAGCCGTTTTCGGTATCGAAAGAGACCGCCATCGTCGTGAAAGAGGCGATTCGCTTAAATAAGCTGACCGAAGGCGCTTTAGATGTCACCGTTGGCCCGTTAGTGAACTTGTGGGGCTTTGGCCCAGAAGCGCGACCTGATGTCGTTCCAAGTGATGAAGAGCTTGCTGCGCGTAAAGCGATGACCGGGATTGGCTACTTAGACGCGACTGATTCAACATTAACCAAAACCTTGCCAAATCTTTATGTCGATCTTTCTACCATTGCGAAAGGTTGGGGGGTCGATGTGGTAGCCGACTATATTGAGTCGCAAGGGGTTGGCAATTACATGGTTGAAGTTGGCGGTGAAATGCGCGTGAAAGGCGTGAACAGCGAACAAGTGCCTTGGCGCATCGCGATTGAAAAACCGTCTGTTGAAGAGCGAGCAATCCAAGAGATCATCGAGCCAGGTGATATGGCTATTGCAACATCTGGTGACTATCGTAATTACTTTGAGAGTGATGGCATTCGTTATTCTCATATTATTAACCCACAAACGGGTAAGCCGATTAATCATAAGGTGGTTTCCGTTACCGTTTTGCACCCATCGAGCATGACGGCTGACGGTTTGGCCACGGGTATCATGGTTCTGGGTGAAGACAAGGGCTTAGACGTGGCAAACAAAAATAAACTTGCTGCGATGATCATTGTCAAAACAGAAGATGGTTTTAAAGAGCTCTACTCAGACGCCTTTATGCCGTTTATTCAAAAGTAGGAAAGAGTTATGACAACGTTTTTAGTCACTTTTGCAGTATTTTTGGCGGTTATCGCCTTGATGGCAATAGGCTACATCTTCCAAAAGAAAGTTATTAAAGGCAGCTGTGGTGGTTTAGGCGGTGTCGGGATCGATAAAGTCTGCAACTGCCCTGAGCCGTGTGACGCGCGTAAAAAGCGTGAAGCGCGAGAGGCTCGCGCTGCAGAGTGGAAGAAAAATCAGATTTTGTAGTTTGATTGAATAATAGAGAAAGGAGAGCTGCGCTCTCCTTTGTTATTTGTCGGCGGGCTATTTGGCCACGAGGCGATTTCGCCCTTCCGCTTTGGCTTGATAGAGGAGCTCATCGGCTTGTTTTAAGTGCTCATTGAAATCGAGCTGGGTTGAGCCTGTGGCTACGCCAATACTCACCGTTAGAAAGACTGAGTCACCAGCACAAGTAATTTGATTTTTTTCGATTTTTTGCCGCATAGACTCAAGGCGGGTGATAAATTCCCCATAGTTCCCCCAGTTTTGAATGCAAAACTCTTCACCGCCAAACCGCACCACCATATCGGATGGAAAATGTTGCTGCAGTAAACGCGCCACTTCTACCAGTACCATATCGCCACTTTCATGGCCGTAGGTGTCGTTGATTTTTTTAAAATAGTCAATGTCGACCATGGCAATATTACGGGTAGGTTTTTCAGTGTCGATGCTTTCCTCAAACAGATAACGGCGATTCCAAAGTCCGGTTAATGCGTCTTGGTTGGCCATGCGATACAGTTCATCGGTGACATCCTTCATATCGAGAATATGTTGGACGCGGCAATAGAATTCCTCTTGATTAAAAGGCTTATAGAGAAAATCGTTAGCGCCAGCTTTGAGAAACCGAGCGGTGAGGGTGCG
>Ga0070724_10000382_pt1 | contig 33543 bp, 25 predicted proteins | sample tdDd001_FD_67278 | JGI IMG/M metagenome (GOLD analysis project Ga0070724, IMG submission 67278) | Marine sediment microbial communities from the Atlantic coast under amendment with organic carbon and nitrate - tdDd00.1 | ecosystem: Environmental > Aquatic > Marine > Coastal > Sediment | place... | reverse complement strand
GGTGTGGGCGTTATATTGAGTTGGCGCCATTTTGCTCACCGCTAAGCCGACAAAAGGGAGGATCAACATTGGCATGATGATCACGTAACGTCGGCGCCAGGCCGCGCTAAGCAAAATGAGAAAACGGATCTTTAATTTGATCATAGTAACTCCAGCATCCAATGCACAAATTGACTACGGTTATCCCAACTTTCTTGGCTGACGAGCGAATGCGTTTCGCGCGCCTGTCCTGTTCCATTTTTTGCTTGAATTGAGCGCATCGCGCAGGCCATCTGCTCGGCGCTATTGGCAACGTGCACATGGCTACGATAACGGGCGAGCGCGGGGAAATCGGACGCCACAATAGGGCTGTTTGCGGCAAGGTATTCCATCAACTTTAATGGGCTGCAGGCCTGAATTTGTGGGTTGGGCTTAAAGGGCAGTAAGCTAATGTCCCAGTGCTGCGAGTATTGTGGCAATAAATGGTGGGCGCGGGCACCAAGGTAAAACACGTTTTCTCGCTGCGGTAGCGCGAGTTTTGACTTCTCGTTAGGGCCAATAAATACGAAATCCCAGTCAGAAAGCGTTGCACTAAGCGAGGTGATTAACTCGTAGTCCAACCAGTCAGACAGGCTGCCGTAAAAGCCAGCGATAGGTCGTGTCCCTTTGGGTAAATCGTGCGCGCGCGGCGCCGGGGTTGAAAACAGCTCTACATCAACGCCGTGCGGTAATAACTGAGTTTTAAACGCTGGGAATTTCGCTTTAATGTTCTCACTCGCGGCGAAAATAAGGTCTGCTTTATTGGCCAACTTTTTCTCGTGCTGGTGCACGGCGTGGTGATCGACCCCGGCTAAACTATCGAAGTCATCACCACAGTAATAAACCACCGCCGCCTCGTTTAACTCGCCGCATAAGTCGGCTGCGGTTGGTAGCGATGACCAAAGAATTGGGTTCGATAGCTTTTCTTTTGCCAAGATCGGCCTAAGTTGGCGCAGCATCATTTGTTTCGCAATCTGGCATGCAAAGGCCGATTTGGGCGCAGGAATAGTTTTTAGCGTGATTACTTTAATATTGGGATTAAGGTTACTCCCCGCCATGGGTTGAAAGTCTGCTTTACTCTTGCCAAGTAACTTATACGCTGCGCGTTTTATATCGGCTGTTGTTAGCGATGGTTGGCGTAAACCAATTGAGTTTATCCATAACACTTTTCGGTCGTGTGCCAGGCGAGAAACCAGGTGTTGGGTGCTAGAGGGAAGACCGCCAAAATCTTCGCCAAATACGATTAAATCATGCATGTTAGGCTCCTTTGCTGGCCAGCGATGGCTCGATTGAGCGGATGATTTCTGCTGGGTTTCCTGCTGCGATGACCAGGGGAGGCAAGCTCCGCGTGACAACGCTGCCAGCCGCAACGACCGTGCCTGTCCCGATAGTGACGCCGCCTTTTACGCACACATTGGAGCCAAGCCATACGTCCTTTTCTAGGATAATGTCTCCCACTTGGCTTTCATCGTCGGGCTGGCCAAGTGCACGGCGCTCGGCATCGAGAGGGTGTCCAGAGTAGCCAAAAAGAAACCCTTTCCCTGCAATGCGAACGTTGTCTTCAATGATCACTCTTCTGCCCACCGCAATGGTGGTTTGCCAGCCAATGCCAACATTGTTGCCAATGATGAGTTGGGGTGAATGACTGGCACTACGACCGCTAAAGGTGGTTTGCCCGCTTATGCGGCAGTCGTTTCCTATTGAAATTGAGAGCGGGCCAGAGACAAGTGGCACGCCGCCATAGACATACAGCTTTTTACCGTGTCTAAGCAGGCGGCCTTTGAACGCGGGAGTGTGGATGAGCAAACGGCAGATCCCCCCCCAAAGAGTCGAGATTATTTGATAGGTGTAGTAAACGGTGCGATTGAACCACTTTGGCGTTGGAATTTCACTGCTGCGGATCTGCTTTAAGAGCAAAAAAAAGCGGCGGAATCGCGGGTTCGGGTGGCGTTGTAGCCAGATCTTGAACTGGTTGACTCGAAGCGCAATCATAACTTTCATCCTTAAAATGAGAACGTTTAGTTATGTTATTTCACAGAACGTGCCAGAATTTATGTCTCGATTATTCAATGGGTTATGATGGGTTTATTTTTGGTCTACTCGGCATTCTCATTCTGACAGGCATTTTGAGTGATGTTAGCAACGGCGATGGTTAGCGCCGCTAGGATGTAAATTGGCCAGTTGAAGCCTTGAGTGAGGAAGGTGCCAGAGACGATGGTACCGATTAATCCGGTATAAACGGCATTGGCACTGGCGGTTAAGTATTTGTCATAATAGCTAGGCTTACTCTCGAGGGTCTTTAGGGTATTTTTTGCGGTAATGATGAGTGAACCAATAAAACAGATAAACACAGTCAGCCCGAGTATGCCGGTTTCTGCAAGTACGCCAAACCAAGTGCTGTGAACCGCATGATTTAGCCCATCCCAGTGAGAGCTGTAATAATAATAGTTGAAGTAAAAGTTATCTAAACCGACACCCGTTAGCGGGTTGTCGAGCGACATTTTAAACGCCGCTTCCCAAGCATACAGCCGGCCCATAGCCGAGGCATCGACGCCAGCTTCACTCGCCCCGCCAGAGGCTCGCCCGGATATCCCAGCGGCAGCGTACAACACCGCCGCAGCAATGGCGCCGACAGAGAAAAACAGGGTTTTGGATTTGATTAACTTGTAGGCATACACCCCAAACACCGCCATAGCGCCAAGAAGCCCCCCTCGGCTTTGGGTCGCAATAACCGCGAAAAGCAGAATAACACTGGTGAACGCGCCAATAACACGCAATGAGATAGGCAGCGATCTTGTGGTCACTAAACTCACGGAAAATGCCAGTGGAAACATCAGTACCAAGGCGAGATCATTCGGGTCACCAAGCATCGAGCCAAAATCACGGCCAATGGTTACCCGGCTGCCCTCGACTAAACCAATGCCGTTAATGGAGTTGAAAAGTGCGACACAACCAACCAAAAGCCCAGATAGCGTGATAAGTAGCGAGATCCGCGCGAGGTTTTTGGTGCCGTCTAATAACCAAGTGATAGCAAGGGTCATCACAATAATTTTCCAATACATGTTTTTAAAGTATTCGAGTGCAATCGGGCGATTAGAAGCGAAAACTACCCCAAGGATCACCAAACCCCAGAACAGCGCGAGCCAGGTAAGGCTGCGGTGCCAATATATCTTTAGCTCTCGGCTGATCACGCTATGCCAAAGTAATGCAGAGAGCGCGCCGAGGGAAAGCATCAGTGGGATCTTAAGGGGGTATAGGACAGGCACCACTTCGTGGATGCGAAAAAATGAAAAAAGCACAAAAAAGGTCACAAACCAAAAGGTTTGGCTAAGCACAAACAACAAGCCTAATGGCAGAACCGCAATCGCAACCGCTACTGCGGGGTTTGGGATAAACTTCCAGACGACTGCGATCACAACGCATACGCTGATCGATAGTAAAGCATGGGAGTGATTTGAGGGGCGGGTCATTGCGTACGCCCCGAAAGTCGTTGAATCATCACTTGCCAGTTAAAGCAATGCAATGTAGGGATTAATCTCAGCCAAGAAGCCAACAGGAGCAACAACACGGGGCTTAATAGTGAAAGAGCAGCAAGCGAAGTAGCGGATAACTCCTGCGTGTAAACACCAAGCATGGCGAATGTGACTACAAAAACCGCGCTAAGCTCATAGATCTGGTAAGGCAAGCGTTCGAGCCTTTGGCTAACATAAGTGATCGCCAACGCTCTGATGAATTGCGCAAAAAACAGCGAGCCAAGAATAGCCCAAATCCCATATTGGCCGAGCGCAAGTGCCGTACATAGGCCAACGAGGGTGCAGGCGAGGTTAATAGAAAGCAAATGCTTGGTCTTTTTGTGGTGCAAGATCCCAACGTTGGTCAGCTCAGCCACCTCTTTACACCACGCGATGGCTAAGGTCGCAATCAGCAAATTCCCTGCATCGTGATACAACTCCGGCAGCGCCAGCAGAATAAAGCATTGGCCCGCACCTGCGATGAGAACCGTCAGTAACGAAATAAGCAGCAAGCCATACTGAGTGATGGTGCGAGTTTTAATCGCCCCGACATAGCTTAAATAATGGAATCGTTTTGGCATCCACCACATACCAAAAGGTTGTACCAATATACACATGGCAAGGGAAAACTTGGCCGCGATGGCGTATTGGCCAAGCTCGGTCAGTGAGGTAGAGGCGGCAAGTAGCCATCGCTCGGCGCCATTTAAGCCAAACGCCACTAAACCAGACAGCATGATAGGAATGCTATAAGCCCAATAGCGGCTTAAAGGGGCGGCTTGCTTAATTCGCCAGCTGAACTTGTTGTACAGCCCAATCCCAAGCAGTTGAACCAAGTGGGCGATAAAACTAGCCAGCAAAATATTTGCCACGCTTGGCGCCGTGTATAACACGGTAACTACGAGCATCACTTGCAACACACTGGTCGAAATACAGATTTTAAGGAAGGCGTGAACTTTATCTTGCATCCGTAGCCAGGCAAGCCCAATCCCTATCGCCCCTTCCAATGAAATCGAGGTAAGAACGATATTCAGCTCGAGCTGAGATACCGGCAAAATTGACAGGACAGGCGCGCTATTTGCGATGAATAACAACAGCCCACAAGCACAAACTGATAGTAATAGAGTCGTTTTAAATAAATGGCTTGCAATGTTAAAGCGTTCGGGTTCGGATTGTTTGTCTCCGGCAAAGCGGTAGAGTGCTTCGTGCATGGCAAGCCCAATTAACAGACCAATGAACGTGCCGATAGAAGCTAACAGCTCAAGCTTGCCTAGCTGCGCTGGGGCGAGGTAGTTAGCCACCACTGGGAGCATCAGCAGCGATAGTCCTTTGATAAGGAAAAGGCCGATTGCGTAGCTGGCCATGTTTTTAATGGCGGCGGGGATCGTCATAATGATGGCCTCGACGCTTGGGTTTCGACAGATTCGCTGTTGACTTTTTCTTGTTTGAAAACATGCTCTTGGGATAGAAACTTGACGCGCCTGTCCCGTGAGAAAATGTCGGTGGGTTGGGCGCCTGAGTCGACGCAGTGGGCGATTTGCTGGTAGCATCGCTCGGCTTTGTAGCTTGCGCTGATAAGTTTTGCTTTTCGCCCAAGACGGCGAACAAGGTCCATGTTGGTGCTGGCGGTGATGATCGCGGCGCGCAAACTCTCGACATCATCAGCTTGATACTTTAAACAGTTAAAGTCATGGGTGAGTACCTGATCCCAATAGGCGTCGTCATTTGGAATGATCACGCACATGCCGGCTGCGAGTGCTTCGAGAATAGCCAGCCCAAATGGTTCGTTAGTGCTGGTGGAAACATAGATGTTGCTGCTGGCGCGGATGGCGTCAAGGTCATTGGGTTGCTGATACCACTGCACCCCCTTAATGCTTACTGGCGCAACGGAAACCTCAAGTTTAATGTTTTTTGGGCGAATAAAGCAGATGTTGCATTGGTTAAGGCTGCCATTAGGTAGCAGTTTTAGGCTAGCGACGAAAGTATCGAGCCCCTTCCATTTGAGCAGCGACGCCGACCAGAAGAGCACTGGGGTTTTGGTTTGACAGCCAGAAGGCCATTGCGATTTCACCAACCCATTGTCAAAAACCATGCAGTGCCGACTGGCCAAATAAAGCTGCGCCATGGTGTGGCTGCTTTCGCTCTGAGTCTGGCTAGCGAAATAGTGGCTCAGGGTTTTAACAAGAGAATGGCGACTGCTCGAAAGGTAAAACAAGAAATTGGCCTTAGCGAGACAATAGCCAATTGAGCGCGAGCAGCCCACTGGGCCATGCACTAACTGCATGATAGGAAAGCGAAATAGTAATCGGCATAAATAGAGTGCCATATCAACGCCGGGGCCAGAAGCACCAACCGTTAACGAGACTTTTGGTCGAAATAGCATGACCGAGGCGAGATAAAGGCAGAAATAGAGCTGTTTAAGCCAATAACCGATCCCTTGAGTCGCCAAGGCCAATTTGGCAGGACAGGGCAGATAAACAATCGATAACTGGTGGTCGTTAAGTAGGCCACTCTTCCAACAGTTTGGGCTTGCCGTTACCACGGTAAAACGAGTGCTGTTGTCGCATTGAGACAAAGCGCAATTAGTCGCGATTTTTGACCCACCGGCAAAGGCTATTGGGTCGAAGATTAAGCAGTGTTTTCGTTTGCTTGGGTTATTGCCCTTTAAGAAATTAACCATGAGAACCTCGCATATTAACCAGAGTGTTTGGAAGGTGGCGAAGTGGACGTAAACCGCTAAACCAAGATGGCTTTTCGGCATTATCCAATGTGTTGTGACGGGTGTTGCGGCTTAGCAAACTGGCCTGATAAATAGACTCGATAGCACGGCAGTTGCTGGTTAAGGTGAAGTGTTGTTGAATGTGTTTTTGGGCCGCTGACCCCATGTGAGGATTTATCGCGTTAGCGTTCATGACTGCGCGTAACGCACTATGTATCGCGTAAGGCTTATCGTTTTCATATAGGTAGCCGGTTTCATTGTGAGTAATGATCTCAGGAATGCCGCCGGTGTTTGGGGCGATAATAGGAAGCCCTGCAAGGCCCGCTTCTGCGACAACTAATCCAAACGCTTCACTTCTTGCGCCGCTGATAAAGGCATCCACGCCGCCTTTTAGCCAACTTTGAACTTTGCTCTGCTCCCCGACAAAATGAACCTGCTTATCAATTTTTGCATGTCTTGCTTGCCGAGCCAGGCGCGCTTTTTCGGGGCCGTCACCAATAACAACCAAATGTAGCTGTGGAAAATCATGACTTAATACCCCGATGGCTTCAATGATCCGATCGACGCCTTTGCGATAGATCAACGACCCAACGGTGGCGAGTAAATAGCTATGCTCATCAATACCAAGCTGCTGTTTAACATCAATCGCTGGGCATCGCTCAAGGGCCTTGGTATCAATACCATTATGAATCACGTGTAAGCGCGAACTAGGGTAACCGTCGGATATCAAGTTGCGGCTTATCGCTTCGCTTACTGTGATAATGGTAGGGGAGAGGTGCAGTCCAAGGGTGAGTCTATCGCGCAGTGGATAATCACTGTGAAGCTGAGTTATCACCGGCACCCCCAATAAGCGGCCAACCAAACACATCCATTGGCAAGGGGCACCGCTATTAACGTGAATGAGGTCTATCTGGTAATCTTTAACCAGTTGAATGCCTTGCTTAACCTGTTGGTACCACTGTTTTGCATTGAGCTTAGGAGTGTGCCAGCCAAGCAGTACGGAAAACTCACTTAGGCAGCTCGGAATATCATTGCGATTTGCGACATGATGGAGAGCAGGGTTATTGGTCCAAAGGTAGGCGCGGTAGCGCTGACTATCTAATTGCTGGAGTAGATTGATTAAACAATGCTCGCTACCTCGCAGCCAGTTATCACCATAATGCACGTAAAGGATATTGTGTTTATTCTGCATGTCCGTTGCTCCGTAATCGAGATCTTGATTAGCTAGGTTGCAAAGGCAATGCCAAGGATGAATGTTTTGTATCTTATTGATTATGTAGGGTGTTTTTGGGTGTTTAAACTGAGGGTGACGAATTTCTCATTTTGAGAATCAATCTAAAGAAAGGAAAACGAACACGAAGAAGGGCTATTTCTCGATGTCATAACACCTTAGGATCTGCGGAATAACGGCTTGACTAGAAAAGTTAAGGTTGACCGTATACTGGGCATTTTTGCCGACAATTTGTTGCTCCTTTTGCGACATTTGCAGCCACTCCAACACGCTTTCCGATAGCTCGTCGGTGGTATTGGCAAGCCAACCATTACTGCGGTGTTCAATTAACTGATCGAGGGCACCGACGTTCATGGCCACAACAGGAATATTTCTCGCCATGGCTTCCAGCGCCGACATAGGAAGGCCTTCATAACGAGAGCTTATGACTAAGATGCCAATTTGCTCCCATACACGCAACATGTTCGCTTGGTGACCATGATAGCAGACGTTGGGCTCACCTCGGTCGTGGAGTGCGGTCTCCATTGGGCCGCCGCCATAAACATGAAACTCTAGGTAGGGGAACTGGCTGGCTAAGTCAACAAAACGGTCAGGGCCTTTTTCTTCGCTTAATCGGCCAACAAACGCAATTTGTTGCCCCTTACTCGGGTGCAAGTTGTTTGTCGAGACGAAATTGTTCAGCACCACGCTGGAGGCGGGCACCTTGGCTTGCACCAACTGACTGACGGCAAAGTTCTGATTAGAAAGAAACGCGCTGTAGCGATCAATAAAATCATACACCCTCACTTTGCCATGCGGGGACTCTCCGGCGTGAAAAGTGCTAAATTGCTTAAGTTCGCGACCAGTACGAGTGAGTTTGAGCAGCTTACTTAAGATACTTGCTTTATATCCATGAGCATGAATTAGCGACGGTTTGTAGCGCTTCACCGCGCGAAAGAGTGAGCGCAGCGGGCGCATTCGCTTGGTTGAGCCACAGATTTGATAGAGATAAGAAAACCTAACATTCGCCGCCTGAAGACGATCGACTAACATAGAGGGTTGGTCGTATTGGGTGACAAATACAACCCTTACCGGCTGATCAAACTGACGCAACCCGATTGCGAGCTCAAGCACATAAGTTTCGATACCACCAAACGTTAGGCTGTCGAGCAACAGCCAAATCTCGTTGGCTTTTGGTATGTGGCTATCACGCTTGCTTAAAATCATCTTCCGATTCCCACGCCTGTTTCTTACGATAAACGGTAGACGGACTTAGATCTAAAAGTACCGCAGCATTGAGCACATTACCATCGCAATAATTAATGGCGTTCTGAATGGTTTCTCTTTCTACTAACCACATTGGTTTAATGGCGCCGGAACTCGCTGGGCTAACGTCGGATCCGAACGAATCACACGTGTTCGTCGCCTGATGCTCGGTGACAGGTTCAGCCGCAGCCGCGCTTTCTTTTATAAGACTTTCTCTTGCCCCGCTTACTTTATCGGCTAAGGCTTCGTTTGCTTGAGTCGGGCCGCTGGCGGACGTGTTTTTCTTGTTCGGCATATTGACGGGCGCTGGCAGGTGATCGACCGACACATCGACTTCATCGTTAAGGACAACGATGTTGCGAATAATGTTTTGCAGCTGCCTGACATTACCAGGCCACGCATAACGTTTTAGCATGTTCTCGGCATCGCGCTGAAAGCCAGTGAATTTTTTTTTGTCTTGCTTGGCGTACTGTTTGAGAAAGTGTTTCGCCAAGGCAATAATATCGTTACCCCGTTCGCGAAGCGGCGGCATATCGATTGGGATCACATGCACTCGATAGTACAAGTCTTCACGGAATCGTCCTTCTTCCACCTCTAGCATAGGGTCGCGGTTTGTCGCCGAGATAATCCGTACATCGACTTTCATTTCTTTGCTGCCACCGAGCGGGGTGAATGTGCCTGTTTGTAAGAAACGCAGTAATTTCTTCTGCATTTCTAGCTCCATTTCGCACAACTCATCTAGAAAAAGGGTTCCTCCGTGTGCTTGCATTGCTGCCCCTTTTCGATCGGTCGTTGCGCCAGTAAACGCGCCTTTGACGTGGCCAAAGATCTCACTTTCCATTAAGTCGCGGGGGATAGCGCCGCAGTTAATGGCGACAAAGGGCTTATCTCGGCGTTGGCTCTCTTTGTGAATGGCTTCTGCGCATACCTCTTTACCAGTGCCGCTTTCGCCACAAATAAACACGCTCGCTGTGGTTGGGGCAACCGCGTCTATGGTTTTATAGACCGTTTGCATCGGTAAGCAAGAGCCAATGAAACCGTGGAACATAGGACGATCGAATTTGCTCTCTAGGCTTTCGACGATGTGTTCTAGTTTGGCTTTCTTGAGGTGTAAGGCAACCGATGTTTTTAAACGGTCAGCTTTGATCGGTTTTTCAAGAAAATCATCTGCCCCTTTTTGCGTTAGGCTCACGGCGATATCAACCGAGCCATGAGCCGTGGCAATGACCACCGATGTTGGGATTTGATTCTCATTGATCCAGTCTAAAATCTCTTCGCCAGACATGTCTGGTAGTTTGAGATCAAGAATGACCAGTTGAGGGGTATTACGTTCAATAAAGGCTTTAGCGTCTCGTCCCGTCTCAACATGGAAAAGATCATAAGGTTCATCTTTAACGTACTGTTTGTACAGTATGGCCAGTGAGGTGGAATCTTCAACTAATAGCACTTTTGGTCGCATATGATACTCCCTAGAAATGATCACCTCTTTAACTATGAAACCTAATGAGAGATTTTTCGAGTTAAAGTGGTGATATTGGGCAATTTTTTTTAAGAATTGTTAGGAGTGTAGATGAATTCCTCTCCTTCATGGACATACTTGATTAATGCACTGAGTGATGCTTGAGCAAGGGGAGGGAGGTTTTGAGCCAATTCGAAAGCTTGCTCAGCTTGATTGTTGATACAATGCATCTCTATTTCTCGAGCCAGTTGTGAAAGCGCTCGATTACCGAGCGCGAGGGACGAGCTACCCAGTGTATGGGCTTCAAACTCAAGTTGCTCTACGTCGCATTGCGCGAGCGCATCGGCAATTTTTTCTAAGCGGTGGTTGGACTCTTCGACATAGTGTTCGACCAATAGAGGGATCACTTCAACGCTGGTATCTTCAATCATTTGGCTCAAAATAGTGCCGTCGACCAAATCGCTTTCGGGCATGATGGCTGCGTCTGAGGCGGGTTGGCTTTCTGGGGGCGCTGTTATAGATACTTGCTTTTCAATCGGTGCAGTTGGCGATAGGCTGGTGTTATTTTCGTTTGACGGGTTAACCAGTGGCGGGTTTTCCGCGCTGCTTACCAGTGGGTTGAGATGTTCGGTGAGCTTTTCAATTAACTGGGTCTTGCGCACTGGTTTAGATAGGTAGTCGGTCATACCGATATTGAGGAAGTTCTCTCTATCTCCAGAAAGCGCATGAGCAGTTAGGGCGATAATAGGGGTGATGGACTTGTTTTCATCTTCTAAGGCGCGGATGCGCTGGCAAGCTTCGATCCCGTCCATTTGGGGCATCGAAATGTCCATAAAAATAATGTCATAGTGGCTTTTTTCCACCATTTTAACCGCCTGAATGCCATTTTCGGCCAGGTCGATATCGAGACCCGCATGGCGAAAGAGGTTTTTTATCACCAACTGGTTGGCTTTATTGTCTTCTGCCACCAATACGCGACAGGCGCCAAGAGATGCTGGCAGTTGGACAACCGGCGCTGACAGTGCGGCCTGCTGCGGGCTATTGTCGGCAGTATCGAAGCAAACGTGGAACTGGAAACGACTGCCTTTATTCACAACGCTCGACACAGAGATCTCGCCATCCATTAAGTAGGCGAGGCGTTTACAGATAGCCAAGCCAAGGCCTGAGCCTTCCTGAGTGCGAGAGTAGCTTTGGTCTACCATGGTGAACTCATCAAATAAGTAGCTTTGCGCATCTTGCTCGATACCCACCCCGGTATCGCTTACGGCACACTCGATGCAGCAACGCCCAGATTTAAGCAATTTAGGTTGGACATCAACTGAAATAGAACCATCATCGGTAAACTTGAACGCGTTCGCCAAGAGGTTGAGAAGAATTTGACGAAAGCGATTCGGGTCGCCGTAAACCAAGTTAGGGATATCATCGCCAATGGTACAGTTAAGTTGAAGCTGCTTTTCGATGGCGAGTGGATCAAAGCTGTTGACGACACTTTGCACACACTCTTTGATATTAAAGGGAGCGCGCTCTAGGATAAGGGTGTTAGCCTCCATGCGAGAGAAATCGAGAATATCGTTGATGATGGAAAGCAAAAACTGACCGGACTCTGTGGCGGTTTCAAGGAGTTTTTGTTGGTCGCGAGACAGTTCGGTTTCTTCTAGCAGCGAGAGTAAACCCAACACGCCGTTCATCGGGGTACGAATTTCATGAGACATCGACGCAAGAAAACGGCTTTTGGATTCATTGGCGTCTTCGGCTTCGATCCGGGCTTGGCGCAACTCTTGATAGCTTTGTTGTAAGTTACGCGACATCAAATCGAATGCGTCGGCCAATTCACCTAACTCATCTCGCTGGTTAAGGTTAATTTGATATCCCGGGCCTTTTTCTGCCACGGTATGTGCCGCGGTGGTTAACTTCACGAGGTTGCGGGTTAGATAAGTCCCGAAAATAAAAGACACAATCGCCACCAGAAACACCTCAAGGGTCGCAATGCCGACAATAGATTGGCGCGCTTGAGCCAACATTTGATTGATGGCAGAGGTACCAAACCCCATCTCCACATGGCCGTAAACTTGACCATTGGCTTCAATATTCACTCGGATATCAAACACACCATCGTCTATTGATTTTAAGTTCGAGTCTATTTTAGCTTGGCGTTCGCGTAGGGTTTTGTCGCCGCCATAAGCGAGCTCTTCGCCAAAGCGAGATATGCGAACATAAACCACATCGTCTAACGCCATGATTTCATTTACTAAGTCATCAAGTGTGGCCAGATCAGTCGCCAATACCGCATTGGTACTGGCATGAACAAACATCGAGGCGGTCGCATCGGCGCGCTGGAGGAGTTGTTTTTCGTTTGAATCGGATAAAAATGACATAGAACTAAACACTAAGATCATCAGCAGTACGATCTCAATGCTCGCGATTCCAATTATGGTTTTTGTTCTAAATGTCATACATCACCTGTTGCGATTAAGTGATTAATTACTTGCTAATCAAATGGTTGATCTATTCACTATTCTTAATCAAGCATAGCCGATTTTTCAGCTTTATACTGGAAGGTTCAAAAATGGACTGCGCAATAACTGGTTGGTGAGTTTGTCTCGCCATCGCTTAGGGATGAATTTAAGCCTGCGAACTTCACGGCACAGCTCTTCGGCCAGTGATGGCTGGTCTCGTAAATTGAGTACACTGCCTAGTAAGGTGATGCGACTTGAGTCGAGCATTGTCATCGCTTGGCTAATTTGATTGGCGGTTGTCGAGCCACCAAGTGTTACTAAAATGGTTCTATCACACGCACTCGCTACACTTTGGGCGGGGATGTTTCCTTGGTTTATCTGTAATAGTGGCGAGGTGTCGATGATCACGCGGTCGTAGGTGCCTAGCCAGGTGGTCACCGCTTGGCGCATAGTGTTGGGATCTTTGTAGGCAAGCTGGGTGGAGCGCTCTTTTGGCACTGGCAAACCAACAAAAAGTTGATGACTGTCTTGGTGCTCAACCCAAACATCGCCATCTTCTTGCTGGGCTAGGTCGATGCAGTGAAAAGCAGGATTAAACAGGTTTAAATCAACTAATAACGTCGTGTGCCCCGCAAGTAGGTAGCGCTCAGCGAGCGCGGTGGCAAATGACGTGACGCCGTCACCTGATTGGCAGGCGGTAATACACAGTGAGTGACACTCTGCGAGCTCTGCTGCTAAATAAATCTGCTCTATTTCTGCATGGGTCGAAGGGATCATCATTATAGCGCTCCTAGCAAAACGATAGTGGTCGTGAGTTGCAAAATGTCTTTTAGGCTCTGGCGTGCTTGTTCCATTGCGCTTTCGCTACGATCCGGGATGTAGATAGTATCGCCTGCACGAAGAACCGGGAGCTGATAAATATTGGCTGTCTTGCTAAATTCGATCAAATCAAACGTTCGGGCTTGTCCTTGACAACACGACATGTTTACAACGCTGATCTTTTCTAAATAAGCGGAATCGCTTGGGCCGCCGGCTTCGGCTAAAAGGTCTAAAATGGTCATGTTGTCATTAAACACATAGCGTCCCGGCTTGTTGATGGCACCTAGAATTCGCACGGTCGATTCTTTTGAGCGGTCTAGCCAGTTCTTGTCTTTTTCTGGTAAATAGATGGTGTCACCCGTTTTGACCACCGGGAGCAGCGACTCATCGCCAGTTTCAAAGTAGAGGGACAGATTGAGTTTACTCACTTTTGAATAAGTCTTGTCCCTGTGGGTGATGCGAATATTGTGAATGTCGGCATCTTTAGTTGGGCCGTCCGCGGCCGACAAAATATCGAGAAAATGCATTTGATTGGTAAAGCGATAACGGCCCGGTGCGTTGACTTGACCAAACACATATATAGAGGCATCGGAGCTTTGGCGCACCCACTGTGATTTGTTATCAGACGGGTCTTGGGGGAGATCATGCACTCGGACAATCGCTCCAGCGCTGATAACCGGTAGGCTAGAGATTGGTGCCCCGTTGAGGATGAACTCGTCTAAGTTAAACACCTGCATTTTCTGGTTACCCGCCACCACTTCAATTTTGGTGGTGTCTGCTCTTAAGGTTGGGCCGCCGACATGGGCGAGTAAGTCCATCAAATTCATTTCATCGGACCATTCAATTCGACCGGGGCGCACCACTTCACCAATCACGCTGACCGCACGGTTAGGGGCGATCTTTAACCATGACTTTTCATTCATGTCGGTTTTTTCAGGAACAAATATCGCATCACCAGACATAATGGTTGGCGGGGTTGCGCCATTTAGCCCTTCGGTATACGCGGTAAGGTCAAATTTGATCACTTTGCCGCTCGCTTTGAGCACGCGAATTTGACGCGACTCGGCAAACCGGGTTGGCCCGCCAGCGTTGGCAAGGATATCCATAAACGTCGCGCCCTTTTTGCCTTCATAGGCTCCAGGAGCGGCGACTTCACCCATGATATAAACGGTATTGGCACCAGATTTGATCTCTTCTTCCATTTTGGGCACAAAGATCGTTGTGCCCGGGCTGAGCTTGGGTAAGAGACTTGAGTCGCCACTGTCTAAATAAGTCTTTAGGTTAAATAAGGTTGGAGAGTTGTCGCTGATAACGCGAATTTGTTCAACACCAGCGTAGCGAGTCACGCCACCAGAGCGCATTAAGATATCCACCAAGTCGCTACTATCGTTATAGGAAAAAGAACCAGGAGCGTTAACTTCCCCAAATACTTTAATCGCTTTTTTTGAGTCAGCGCTGTCGCCGGAATTGGCCAGTTTCGAGGCATCGAACTCTTGTTCAATATTACCAACCAGCGGCGAGGCAGGGATAAAGAGTGTATCAAGGGAGTGGAGTTTAGGGAGCGAAGAATCATCGCCACTATCGAGAAAACGTTTGTAGTTAAATTCAGTTTGGTTACCTTTGCGCTTTAATAACATGGCGTTAAGTTGGGCACCCGCACGTAACCCACCCGCAGCGTGAAGCGCCATCTGAATGCTCGCCCCCTCGGCTAAGGTATATTCGCCGGGAGACTCCACATAGCCTTGAATTGAGATCAGCATTTGGCGTTTGGTTACATAGACCTTCGCACTAGAGAGATCGCGAAACATTTGACTCAGCGCCGCAAGTACGGTTTTCTCAAGCTGGGCGTCGTTATACCCAGCCACCATAATTGGGCCAATTTCCGGTAGGGTGATGCGGCCGCGTTTATCGACCTGAAAGCCGCGGTTTAGCGTTGATTCACCGGGCAGATTCACTTGAATAAGGTCACCAATTTGCACGGTTTCCGCACGAGTCGGTAAAGTCACAAAGAGCAGCGCAATCAGCACTAGGGCACGCTTAATCACTTTTAGAGATGAATTAATAGTTTGCATGTTGGCCTCCTTGTTGTTGAGTGGTTTCCGTTACTTCAATGCTAACTCGGCGATTTGTTAAGCGTACGGCGGGAGTTTCCCCTTCAAACAGTGGTAAGCTGGCGCCTAGCGACTCGGTTTTAATTCGGCTCGGTGCGAGGCCAAAAATGGTGAGATAGCGCTTAACTTGCTTGGCACGTCCCATGGCTAATTTTTCGTTGTACTCTTGGCTTCCTTTCGCATCAGCATGGCCTGTCACCGCCAAGTGTAGGTTTGGATGTTTAGCAAGTATGTTAGCGGCCTGTGCGAGATGACCCATGTATTTAGGGTTTATTTCAACCGAGTCAAAAGCAAACTGGTTATCGACATTGAGCAGTTCAAACAGCTGGTTAATCACATCGAGTTTAGATAAGAGTACGTTCTGATCTCGTGGTGGGGCGCATCGTGTTTGGCTCGTCACATAGTCAAGATTTAGCTCGAGTTCATTGAGGCTTTTGCGCAAAATAATCAAATCATTTGCTGCATCCAGTAACAAGCCCCCTTCGAGCTCACGAGCGATGCGGTTTTGTTTTTCTTTGGCTTGTACAACGGCAGCGGGAAAACACCACTTCGCCCCTTCTTGGATCAATGCGTCTAGGTGAAGTTTGGCTAACTGCCAGTCAAAACGCAGCCCGTGTTCTGGGCCTAGCGGTTCATCTGGCATGACCGGGGAGAAGCTTGCCGCTGCGTAGTTTTCTGCTAGGCCGCCCGTACCTTCCTTCGGGTAACTAGTGCAGCCAGACAGCGTTGCAATTGCGGCAATTGTGGCTATGTGTAGAAATAGATTATTCATCCCAACGTCCCCTGTTAGCGATTTATTTTTAGTGCATTTCTGCGACTTCGCGACTTCGCGAATTTACAGGAATAGCGTGGCCAATTCTTAGTAGGTTAATTATCTCGAGCGGTTGTCCGTGGGCATTTTCAATTCGCATATTGCGCTCGCGCTCAATTAGGCGTTTGTATAAGTAAACCAATGCCCCAACACCCGACGAATCGAGAAACTTAACTTGGCGGAAATCAATTTCGATCTCAGCGTGAAAATCACCGGTAATGACATCGTCAATATGCGGCTGCGCATCACGGCTACCAGTTGCATCAAAGTCACCACATAGTGAAAGAGTCAGTAGGTTTTCGTTTGATTCAATTTTTTTAAGTTCCATGGCTGTATCTCCTAATTTTGAGTCTTGATGTTGCGTCGTACTAGATAGAGCAGGAAGCGTGCCAATAAAAAATAACTGTAAAAACAATGAATTAACATTTGCGTGTGAGTGATTCTCATTTTGAAAGAGGGCGTTTTTTAATTTGAGAATGAAAACTTCAGAGTGGTAATGCAGATCATGGTCATAAGAGTGTTTAACAAGCGGGGCTATTTTTGATGGTACTCAATAGTTTGAGAATTGCTCGATGTATTGCGAGTGGTAATATGTTTTAGTTGTGCTATTTGTGTGGTCTATTTTACCTGGAGGGCGGTTGCGTTATGTCTCACATTGCGTTGAATGTAATGGTGTTTTTGCATTGTCGGGGTGACTAATATCACATTAACTAATTGAGCAATTGGTTACTATGCATGAGATTTAGCCCTATAGATATCCCCCTATTTATAAAAAGAGCACATAATGAAAATTAAATTACTATCCAGCGCGATATTCCTATCCCTTTCTCTACCGACTTTTGCCGCAGATGGCGATATCCACAATGTCACCATTTTAGGTACGTCTGATCTTCATGGTCATTTCATGCCTTGGGACTACGCGGCGGACAAAGCGAACATGCGTGGCAGCTTGAGTCAAATTGCCACCAAAGTAAAAGCGATCCGTGAAGAACAAGATAGCGTCATTTTGGTTGATGCGGGCGACACCATTCAAGGCAATTTTGTTGAAACCTTTAAAGACGAGCCAGTTGATCCCATGATGCTTGGTTTCAATGAAATGGATTACGATGTTTGGGTGCTGGGTAACCATGAATTCGACTTTGGTTTAAAAGTATTGGATCGCTCTTTGACTCAATTCAAAGGTCAATCGTTGGCCGGTAACATAGAACGTGCGGATGGTAACCCGTTTTTGCCGTCGCACACGATCATTGAACGCCAAGGAATAAAGATCGGCGTGATTGGGATGGACACCCCAATGACCCAAGTGTTTGCTGAAGGCACTAATCGCCTAGAAGGGATGACCTTTACCAACCCGACACTTGAAGTAAAGAAAGTGGTGGAACAAATTAAGAACGATGTTGATGCCATCGTACTTGTTGCCCATATGGGATTAGATAACGAAAACGATATTGCTGATACTGGTGTCACCGACATTGCTAATGCCAACCCAGAAATAGACGCGATTGTGGCAGGCCACATGCACACACGTATCGACAAAGCGGTAGTTAATGGCGTGATCATTACTGAGCCCGACAAATATGGACGTGCGTTATCTCGTATCGACCTTCAGTTTGAAGAGCGCGGCGGGGACTATACCCTAGTGAACAAAGACAGCTTTACCTATAAGATCAAAGGCATTGATTCTGATAAAAAGATGGAATCATTGTACCAGCCATACCATAAACGCTTACGTGAAAACGCGAACCGCAAAATTGCTCAGTTAACGGGTGTCGACTTGGTGCCAGAGAATGAAATTCGCGGCATTCCACAAGTGCATGTTCAAGATACTGGGGTGAGTGCGTTATTCCAAGAGGCGAGCTTCTTCTATGCGCCCAAGGCGAATGTAATTGCGCTGCAAATTGATAACGACAAAGCCGAGCTTGATGTGGGCACAATTAAAGCAAAAGACATTGCCTATAACTACCAATACGCGGGAGGCGAGATCACCGTTTACCAAATGACAGGTAAAGAGCTAAAAGCGTACATGGAATGGTCTGCTGGTTACTTTAACTCTGTTAAGCCTGGTGATGTTACTTACAGCTTTGACTCAAAGCGTCGCGCTTCTAAGTACTCGACCAATGACTTTTTTGCCGGCGTTACCTACACCATCGATTTAACCCAGCCTGCGGGCAAACGCATTACCGACCTTAAGTTTGCCGATGGCAGCATGATCACAGATAACAGCGATATCCGTATCGGCATGAACAGCTACCGCATGGGCCACTTAACCAAGAAAGGCGGCACGTTAGAAGGGCGTTCGTTCCCTGTGTTATTTGACACAGAGGCGGAGTATGGTGAAGAAGAGGGGACTATCCGTAACCTAACCATTCGCTACTTAACCGAAGAGAAAGACGGAGTTTATGAAGGCAAAGCAATGCAACGTTGGAAGCTTTCTGGTCTTGAGGAAGGTTATCAAGCGCAGCGCGAAATCGTGAAACGCTTAGTGAACACTGGCAAAATTGATGTGCCGGCAAGTGACGATGGCCGTTACACCAATATTGCGTCTATCAACGTAAAAGCGTTGATGTTTGCAGGCAAAGACGCCGCCAGCAAAGCCATCGCAGAGCGAAAAGCGAAACTTGCTAGTGCATCAGAAGCTGAAAAAGTGACGCTAGAGCGTGAAATGGTATTGATTGAAGCGCTAAACTAATCGTAGCGTGATTGCTCAATAAAACATTTGAAATATCAAGGCTCTCTATTGGCATAGGGAGCCTTTTTCGTACACAATAAAAAAAGCCAGTTATTTAGCTAAGAGGTAAATATGTCATCCACTGATATCCAATTGATCCACGATATTGAGCAAAACGAGTTTCGCATCGAAGTTGCTCCTGGCGAATGGGCAAAAGTATCGTATCGCAAGCATGGCCATGTTTTGTTTATCGATCACACTTCGGTGCCAAGTAGTTTACGTGGCCAAGGTAAAGGCGCCGTTATGATGGAAACGGTGTTGCCCGAAATTGAAAAATTAGGCTACACCATAGTGGCGGAATGCAGTTACGTTAAGCACTATTTGGCCAAACATAGCGCGTGGCAGCATTTAGTCGTGAACGGTTAATGACGTAATTGGTTTGGGAAAAGGGAGGTTACATGTTTTGGCAAAACGCGCTGCAGGTGAGTGACAAAGCGCTAAAAAGTGGCACTCTGGCTCCCATTATCACTGAAACGATCCGCTTTGAAAGTGAAGGGATTGAGTGCCTAGGCAGCGTAGTGTCGGATAATATGCGTAAAAAGCCGATCGTCCGTCAGGTCGATAACCACTCACCATCGCAACCTTTGCTCAGTAATAATCCATTTTTGCCTTACGAAGAGGAAATGTTTGTTGCAAAGGCCGGTGAGCAACATGTTTGCTTGCTTAATAAGTATCCGATCATCTCTCCGCACCTGTTGATTTGTACGCGTCAGTTCAAAGAACAAACTCAGCCGCTTCAACGGGCAGATTTTAGTGCATGGTTAATGGCATTTGGCCAAGACAGTGACCAAGTGCTTGGTTTTTTTAACGGTGGAATGATGGCTGGCGCGAGCCAACCTCACCGCCATATGCAGCTTGTTAAAACCGAGATCCCACTTGAAACGGTTATCGCAGCAGGGGAGTTACCTTTCACTCACCAATTACATAAAGTCGATAAGTTAGACGCTAGCCAACTCCACCGTGCGTATTTAACCATGATGGAAGCATTAGCACTGTTACCCAAACAAGACGGGGCGGCGTGCCAACCTTACAATTTACTCCTGACCGCTCGTTGGATGCTGCTGTTGCCAAGAAGCACCAACCAAGTTAATGGCCTTTATGCCAATGGTATAAATTACAGCGGACGCTTTCTAGTCAAAGAGCCCGAACAGCTCAACTGGCTAAAAAATTACGGCATCCTTAAGTTTCTTGCCGAATGCACCTAGGGCGGTATTTTTCAGCCCATCAAACTATTCATCGCAGCCTGACAAGCCCGACGTTTAAACTCAGTTCGATTGTAATCAGGATAGAGCAATAAAAACTCAGCATTCGAGAAAATGCTGTTTTGCGCCATCAGCGCAAGATAATCAAGTGGCAGATCGGACGCGAGGCCGGCTTGCTGACAGCGTTCAAAAAACTGGTAAATGAACTGATGTAACTCGCGAAAAGTGGCCATTGTTTGGGCTTGCTGTTGTTGCGAGTTCTCACTCGCTTCGATGTTAAGGTAATAGCGCTGCAAATAACGCAGCGCGTTAGGCGAGGCGATAAACCAATCGAGGGCATTTAGCCACAGTGCTTGGCCTTGCTCTAGCAAGTCAGCGGGCAGTTCTTGCTGCATAGACTTGATGAGCTCGGTTTTGATTTGCAGATACAGGGTGTCACACAAAGCTTGTTTGTTAGCAAAATGATGGAATAGGGTGCCCGTGGCAACGCCAGCGTGTTTTGCAATGCTCGCGGTAGAGGTGTTGCTGATCCCTTGGCTAACAAACAGGCGTAACGCCGCCTCTAAGATCAGCTGTTTTTTACTCATTTTAGGGTGATTCATCAGCGTAGAAATACCTTACCCAATACCTTAGCCATCAGGTCTCGGTACTTAAGCATTAATGCACTACGAGGCAGCCAAGAGGCTGTTTTAAGTACAGTTTTGCTATGTGAGAAGGTTTTAAACCCTTCAATGCCGTGGTAATGCCCCATGCCTGAATGACCAATCCCGCCAAATGGTGCGTCTTCAGCCGCTACATGCAGTAGGGTGTCGTTGATACTTAGACCGCCACTGTGAGTTTGCTGGGTGGTGCGTTCGATAAGTGCTTTATCCTCGCTCATTAGGTAATACGCGAGCGGCCGCGGTTTGGCGGCAATATAGCTAAAGGCTTGTTCAATCTCGTCGTAGCCCATAATCGGCAGTAAACTACCGAAAATCTCATTTTGCATTATCAGCATATTGTCACTGACATCGGTAATGAGGTGCGGGGCAAGATAGCCATTCTCAGCACTCCTGTCGGTGTCAATCGACAGTATGCTCGCTCCTTGTTCGCGCGCGTCATCAAGGTAGCGGTGCAAGCGCTCAAGTTGTTTTGAATTAATAATACAGCCATGGCGGCTTGCTTGCTTTTGGTTGCCATAGAAGTGCTTAAACCGTTTAACATAAGTATCGATGAACTCCTGTTGGCGGGCTTTCGGCAGCCAAATGTAGTCCGGCGCAACGCAGATCTGACCCGAGTTGATGGTTTTGCCTGTGAGTATGGCATCGACTGCGCGTTTTATCGGGAAACTGTCGTCTATCACCACAGGAGACTTACCGCCAAGCTCTAAAGTGATAGGGGTAAGGTTTTCTGCAGCCGCGCGCGCGACGTATTTGCCCACTTCGGTTGAGCCAGTAAAAAATAGATGATCAAACGGTAGGCTACTGAAGGCGGTTGAGACCTCCACTTCGCCTTCAACGAATACCATCTGATCTGAAAGGGGCTCAAATATGCTTTTTAACACTTGGTTGGTATTGGGAGTGAACTCACTCAGTTTTATCATCACCCGGTTTCCGGCGGCGAGCGCGGTTATCGCGGGGCTAATGCTTAGGTTGACCGGAAAGTTCCAAGGCGTGATCACGCCCACCACACCCAGAGGTTGCTGATGAACGGTGATTGTTGATGGAAACAGCATAAGGCCCGCGTGGCGCTTGTTTGGTTTTAGCCATTTTCTGATGTGCTTAAGGGTGTAGTTGGCATGCTGCACCGTTGCGACAATATCGGCCAATAAGCTATCAAAATGGCTACGATAGCCGTAGTCATCATTTAAGGCTTGAGTAAGCGCTTGTTTGTTATTGATAAGTGCGTCTTTAATGGCCTGAATGTGGCCAATGCGCTGCTCGATATCTGGATAGGGCGCTTGTTTAAAGCTGTCACGTAGGGTTTGAAAATGCTCTGCAAGTTGGGTGGTTTGAGTTAATGCTTCATGCAGTACTTTATCGTTTTGAGTGCCTGCTGGTGGCGCCTTGATTTGAGAGGCAGGCGTTGCTACGTGATGATCCATACAATGGCCCTCTAGAGTGTTAACGTTAAAAACCGACTGATTAGTCGGTCTATATTGCACTAGAGGTTTGATAAGGTCAAACTCTCGCCAATAGTAATTATTGAGCGCACTTAAAACGTCATTCTATGCGGTTTTCTCTCGCCAAGCGGCCCCTAAGTATATTAAACGTTATGAGCAAGCGCTCGAAGAAGTGAGTTATTTAATGACATACCAAGAGTATATCGAAAGTGTTGGGGTTGAATCTTTTGTTGACTCTGAGAGGTAACATCAGGGGGCTTCCTCTCAGAGTAACCAAGGCTAACTTAATAGCCGATTCAGTTAGGCGACACATCGACGACAAACGCTTGATAAGGCGCTAGCTCAATTGCTACCAGGCTGTTAATTGGGGTGGAATAGTTACTTATCACGCGACAATTAACCTTAAATGGGTAGTCTCTTGTCACGGTTTGCCCGCTAAAATTGGCGACGGTAAGTAAGTGCGTTCCGTTATAGTGGCGAACATAGGCATACACTTGAGCGTCATCAGGGTCTAGTAACTGGTGCGCGCCATAAACAATCACCTCGCCATAGTTCTCGCTTTGCCTTAGGGCAATGAGTTGGCGGTAATAGTGATAGATGGAATCGATATCTGAAGCGGCCTGCTGGGCATTTATTTCTGGATAATTATCGTTAACCGGCAGCCAAGGGGTGCCAGTGGTAAAGCCTGCGTGTTTTGTGTTCTTCCACTGCACTGGCACTCGGGCATGGTCGCGGGAAAATGCATTTAAAAATGACATCGCGTCAGCGTTACTCACCCCTCTGTCCATCAGCTTTTTATAGTGAAACTTGGCCATCAAGTCGTTAAATTCATCAATATGACGGAACGACTTGTTGGTCATGCCTATTTCTTCACCTTGGTAGATATAAGGTGTGCCGCTCATCAAATGCAGTACGGTTGCCAGCATTTTTGCGCTGATCTGCCTATATTGTGGCCCGTCGTCGCCATAGCGAGAAACCGCTCTCGGTTGGTCGTGATTACTCCAGTAAAGGCTGTTCCAACCTTTTTGATAGAGATCATCTTGCCACTTACTCATAATGGCTTTGTACAAGGTTAAGTCGAACGGTTTCTGTATAGCGTTATGTTCTTCGCGGTCGATACTGATGTGGTCGAACTGAAAAATCATCGAGAGTTCGTTGCGAGCGGGGTGTGAATAATAGCGCCCATCGAGCGTGGTAGTGAAAGGAGTTTCGCCAACCGTTAACACATCATAATGACGTAATACTTGGTGGTGCATTTCGCGAATGTATTGGTGGCAAAGCGAGTTATTTGCCCAATGCTCCCAACCTGCGACACCTTGGTCAAAGATAGTGGCATCGGGGAAGTCTTGCGGTTTGCCTATCATGTTGATCACATCCATGCGAAACCCGCCGACGCCTTTTTTGAGCCAGAAGTGCATCATATCGTAGATCGCGCTGCGCACCTCTGGGTTAGCCCAGTTAAGATCTGGCTGCTTATTGCTAAACAAATGCAAATAGTACTGCCCGGTATTTTGGTCGAACTGCCACGCTTTAGGAGTGAAAAATGACTCCCAATTATTGGGCTCGCTGCCATCGGGCTTGGGGTCTTTCCAGATATACCAGTCGCGTTTTGGGTTGTCTAAACTGCTTTTAGACTCGATAAACCATGGGTGTTCATCGGAGGTATGGTTGACCACTAAATCCATAACGATCTTGATATCACGGCTATTTGCTTCGTCGATGAGTCGTTCCATATCCGCCATCGTGCCAAATTCAGGGGCAATGTTGCGATACTCAGAGATATCGTAACCATTATCATCCATAGGTGATTGGTATACCGGGCTTAGCCAAATGACGTTGGCACCAAGGGCTTGGATGTAATCGAGCTTTTCGATAATGCCGGGAATATCTCCAATACCGTCGCCATTCGAGTCGTTAAAACTGCGAGGGTAAATTTGATACACCACGGCGTTATGCCACCAGCGCGGCGTGAAAGGCGTAGTGGACTGAGTAACAGCATTGCTCATAACGATGGTCTCCATGAATGAACTCATAACCGAGAGTAAGAACGTTTTTTGCCCTTTGATTCTAGAACGTTTGTGCGCAGATAAGAAACCAGACACAAAGGAATTAAACCCAATTATGAGTAAAGTCATCCTTTAGTTTATTTTGCTGGCGAGAGCATGATCTAAGCCACATCTTTCGAACGTTTTTCGGTCGAATTTTCAATTCGTTACTAATGTATTTATCAAGACTTAACCGATTAAGTCGTTGCTTCTGATATACCACTAAATACAGTATCTAAATAGATGGAGCCAGACATGAAAACCTCCCTAGTTGCGAGTACCATTGCTCTAACCTTATACGCCTCTTCTGCGTTTGCCGCAGAGCTAAAATACGCCCCGGGGCAAGACGACCGCTTTAATTGGCAAAGCTTCGAACAACTTAAGAAAATGGATCTTAAAGGCGAAGTTGTGACCATTAGTGGCCCTTGGCTTGGCCCAGATAAAGCCTTGATAGAAAGTGTGATTGCGTATTTTGAGGCAGCGACGGGCGCTGATGTTCAGTACGCTGGATCGGATTCTTTTGAGCAACAAATAGCGATTGATGTGCAAGCGGGGAGTGCGCCAAACATTGCGATTTTCCCTCAACCGGGCCTAGCGGCAGACATGGCATCAAAAGGATTCTTAACACCTCTCGATAGCAGTTGGGATGGTTGGATCAGGCAAAACTATGCGGCGGGTTCTTCGTGGGTAGACCTTGGCACCTTCCCAGATAAGCAAGGCAATAAACAGCTATTTGGCTTTTTCTATAAAGTCGATCTTAAGTCCTTAGTTTGGTATATCCCTGAAAACTTTGAAGATGCAGGTTATGAAGTGCCGCAAACCATGGAAGAGCTACAAGCGCTCACCAAACAGATGGTTAAAGATGGCGAAACCCCTTGGTGTATTGGGCTAGGTAGCGGCGGGGCAACTGGTTGGCCCGCGACAGACTGGGTAGAAGACATGATGCTGCGTACTCAATCGCCAGCCGATTACGATAAATGGGTTAACAATGAACTTAAATTTAACGATCCTAAGGTGGTGAATGCGATTGAAGAATTTGGCTGGTTCCTAAATGATAACTATGTCGATGGTGGTTCACGCGCGGTGGCGGCTACCGATTTTCGTGACAGCCCTAAAGGCATGTTTAGCTCGCCGGCTAAGTGTTACATGCACCGACAAGCCTCCTTTATTCCAAGTTTCTTCCCATCGGGTACTAAGCTTGGCCTAGACGCCGACTTCTTTTACTTCCCGGCTTATGAATCGAAAGATCTTGGTAAGCCAGTACTCGGCGCGGGTACCATCTGGAGCATCACCAAAGACTCTAAAGCGGCGAGAGCCTTTATGGAGTTTTTGAAAGCACCGATTGCCCACGAAGTTTGGATGGCTCAGTCGGGCTTCTTAACGCCACTTAAAACCGCCAACGTGGAAGCTTACGCCAACGACACCTTGAAGAAACAAGGCCAGATCTTGCTCGATGCGACCACGTTCCGTTTCGACGGCTCTGACTTGATGCCAGGCAAAATTGGCGCCGGTGCATTTTGGACCGGTATGGTCGACTACAGTGGTGGCAAGTCTGCCAAAGATGTCGCAAATGACATTCAAAAAACTTGGGACGCGATTAAATAACGTCCTTTTCTCCGGCGCGGCTAGCACCGCGTCGGTTTGCGCTTATATTGGCACGCAATGTTGCCAATATAAGCCAAAATTTAAGTGAGGTGCTCATGGAACAGCTCTACTCCTCTCTATTTGTCATGGCACTAGGTGTGGCGGGGTGTGCCTTTTATTTTTTGGGCACCAATTGGCTTCTCACCGTCTTATTTCCGATTCGCGGCGTGTCTAATGCCGTGATGGCGAGAAACATTCACCGCGCAGCGGCGATTCGGCCTTGGTTATTTCTTGGCCCAGCACTGACCTTTCTTGGCCTTTATTTGGTTTATCCGGTGTTCGAGTCGTTTTCCCTGTCTCTTTATGATCGAACTGGCGACAACTTCGTTGGCTTGGGCAATTATGCTTGGCTAATTAACGACCCTGAGTTTCAGGAATCACTGTTTAATAACGTGCTTTGGCTTTTGGTGGTGCCCGCAGCGTCGACCTTCTTTGGTTTAGTGATCGCCGCGCTGACCGATAAAGTCAGTTGGGGCAATATTGCCAAGAGCCTTATCTTTATGCCAATGGCGATCTCCTTTATTGGCGCATCGATTATTTGGAAGTTTGTTTACGATTACCGCGCCGAAGGCTCAGAGCAAATTGGCCTACTCAACGCTGTGGTGGAGTATTTTGGTGGCTCTCCACAGGCGTGGATCGCCATCCCATTTTGGAACAACTTCTTTTTGATGGTGATCCTAATTTGGATTCAAACCGGATTTGCCATGGTCATTTTATCGGCTGCATTACGCGGGATCCCGGAAGAGACTGTAGAAGCGGCGGTACTCGATGGCGCAAGCGGCGTACAAATCTTTTTCAAGATACTCATCCCCCAAATTTGGGCCACCATCGCCGTGGTGTGGACCACTATTACCATCTTAGTGCTTAAAGTGTTTGATATTGTTTTGGCCATGACCAACGGCCAGTGGAACAGCCAAGTACTGGCCAACATGATGTTTGATTGGATGTTCCGTGGTGGTGGTGATTTTGGTCGCGGCGCCGCGATTGCCGTTATCATCATGATCGCGGTGATACCTGTGATGGTCTGGAATATTCGTCAAGCCAACGTCCAGATGGAGGGCCGCTAACATGAGCCAAGGTACAAGGTTTGGGTTAAGTAAACTTCGCCGCTCTCCTTTGACGATTGTTGTGCACTTATCGGTGCTTCTGCTAGTGGTGTTGTGGACGTTACCGACCGCGGGTTTATTGATTTCGTCATTTCGAGATAAAGACCAACTTGCAGTGTCGGGGTGGTGGACGGCACTGTCCTCGTCTGAGCAAAATCTCGTTGCGCGTACCGAGCACCCCGACAAACAAGTCAAACAGGGGGATGTCTACCTGCTAACGGGCATGGTGGGCGAGGTGGGGGCGTTTACCAAAGTGGTCGCGTTTGGCTGGACGTCAAAAGATCCCACCGGACACTTACCTGGCACCCGCGCCGAGATGCGTAAAGGCGCCACGTTGACGGTTGAAGCCGATGGCCGCTATGTAATGACATCGCCGACACCTTTTAAAGGAAGCCGAGGAAAACGGGTGTTTTACACCGCAGTGATCCCACCAAAATTTAGTTTGGATAACTATCGTGAGGTGCTGACATCAGAAGGGATCGGCCAGTCATTTATTAACTCCCTAACCGTTACCATCCCCGCCACCATCATTCCGATTTTAATTGCGGCGTTTGCTGCCTACGCCCTGTCTTGGATGAGCCTGCCCGGGCGCTCGTTGCTCATTGCGATGGTCGTGGGCTTGTTGGTGGTCCCTTTGCAGATGTCGCTCATTCCTTTGCTGCGTTTGTATAATGATATTGGCGCGTTTTTTGGCGTTGGGGCGAAAACATACTTAGGTATTTGGCTTGCGCACACGGGCTTTGGCTTGCCGCTCGCTATCTATCTACTGCGCAATTACATATCGAGTTTGCCAAGAGAGATCATTGAGTCGGCAAAAGTCGATGGGGCGACAGATTTTGAGATTTTTATGCGCATCGTGCTGCCTTTATCGTTTCCCGCATTGGCATCATTTTCTATCTTCCAGTTCTTATGGGTGTGGAACGACCTTCTGGTGGCAACCGTATTTCTCGGAGTGGGGGAAAACGAGTTGGTATTGACTGGGCGACTGCGAGAGTTACTTGGCTCAAGAGGCGGAAACTGGGAAATCCTGACCGCTTCGGCTTTTGTTTCTATTGCTGTGCCTTTGGCGGTGTTCTTTAGCTTACAGCGCTATCTAGTGCGTGGATTACTTTCTGGCTCGGTAAAATAAACCGGGCAATAGTGAGAGAATAATATGACAGGTTTGAGGTTAACAAATGTAAAGAAATCCTATGGCGAAATTGAGGTTTTACATGGGATCGATCTTGATATCAAACAAGGCGAATTTGTGGTTTTTGTTGGCCCTTCTGGGTGTGGTAAATCGACGCTGCTACGAATGATCGCCGGTTTAGAGGCGATCACCGCAGGGGATTTGGTGATCGAAGGGGCTAGAGTCAACGACACCCCCGCCGCGATGCGCGGAATAGCCATGGTATTTCAAACCTACGCGCTCTATCCGCACATGACGGTCTACGACAACATGGCCTTTGCCATGCGTATTGCTAAAGAGTCGAAAGAGGAGATAGAAAGGCGAGTCATGGAGGCGGCAGAAATGCTACAGTTAACGCCCTATTTGGGGAGGTTGCCCAAAGCGCTGTCGGGAGGGCAACGTCAGCGAGTTGCCATCGGTCGCGCAATTGTGCGCCATCCTAAAATATTTTTGTTTGATGAGCCGCTATCGAATTTAGATGCCGCGTTACGCGTACAAACTCGGATAGAAATTGCGAATTTAAAAGAATCCTTGCCAGAAACAACCATGATTTATGTGACCCACGATCAGGTCGAAGCCATGACACTGGCCGACAGAATCGTGGTGCTTTCTGCTGGCAAAATTGAGCAGGTGGGTACCCCGTTAGAGCTCTACACGCGCCCAGCCAATGTGTTCGTTGCCAAGTTTATTGGTTCACCAGCGATGAATATTTTATCGGCTCAACTGGAGCAAGCAGGAGAGCCGTGTTTGGTTAAGGGAGAAAACGGCAGCACCATTAGCGTACCGATCCGCGTGGATGAGAGTCTCAACGGCAGCAAATTGCAATTGGGCGTTCGGCCTGAAGACTTTATCTTAGCAGAGCCCGATAACGCCTTAGTTTCTGGCACGGTTCAATTTGTTGAATCTCTCGGAGAGGTGACCTTATTGCACATTGAGGTCGAGGGGCATGATGAAGCGGTGGTGGCCAAACTACCCGGAATCGTAGATTTACATAAAGGCGAAACCATCCATCTAAGTGCTAGCGCAGATAAAGTGCACCTTTTTGCCTTAGATGGAATATCCCTTAGATACCGTTCGAGTTAAGGTGTTCGACCAATAGGAAGCCTACACTTCCTGATGGTGATTACTTAAAACAAAGCTCTGCCCAATGAGTCAAACCAGCGGTGACCGAGCCAAAATAGTTACCACTGATAATAGGGACATTTGGCAGCTTTTGCTCAATGGCACTGCGCAAAAGCGGTGACCGAGCGGTGCCCCCGGTTAGGTAGATAACATCCGGTTGTTTGCCACTTTGGTTAAGCGCTTCGCTAATTAAGTCGACCATTTTCTCTTTCGGAGCATCAATGGCTTCTGCCATTTGGCTAAGCGAAACATCGACATCGAGTGTTTCCGACAGCAAATCGAGTTGAGCGCAGTAGTGTTTAGACTCCGACAAAGCGATTTTTGCTTGCTCCGCTTGCCTTACAATGCTGTAGCCCAAGGTTTCCTGATAGACTTTCAATAGGCGATCCAATTTCTCTGGCTCTTGCGCTTCCTTTCTAAACAGCTTGAGTACTTTAAGGTTTTCTCGGGCGTAAAAATCGCGCTGCGCTTCGACATTATTTATCGCAATCGGGTTCCAGAATTGATTGAGCGGGATATCAATCCCGGCTTCACTTTTACTGCCTTTACCAAACGGCGTCATTAACTGCTTAAAGGCTAAGTAGATATCGAGATCGTTGCCACCAACGCGTTGACCACTGTGGGCAAGTAAGCTGGCACTTCGGTCGGTTTGATTGGCCCATGTCGGCCCCATTTCAATCAGCGAACAGTCGGTTGTACCACCGCCGATATCAACCACTAATACGGTTTGGTTTTGCGCCAAACCGCTTTCATAATCGAGCCCGGCCGCAACGGGTTCATACTGAAATTCGATGTTATTGAACCCCGCACGCTTGGCTGCTTTTTCTAATATGCCAAGAGCTTGAAGGTTGGCTTGTTCCCCGCCACGACCATGGAAGTTTACCGGCTTGCCAATTACCGTGTCGGTAATGACTTGTTGAGTTGCCAGTTCGGCGCTGCGCTTAATGTTACTCATCATGGCGCAAACCAAATCTTCAAAAAAGGCAATTTGGACTTCGTGTAACCCGCTTGCGCCTAAAAATGACTTCGGCGACTTAACGTAATAAACCTCGCTCGGATCTTCTAGGTAGAGATCCAGCGCCGCTTGGCCAAACAGTAAATCCCCTTGCTGCAGTTGAATATCTTCTTCACGGTTGAAGTTGATTGCTCTGCGTAATACTTGTTCACCAACCGTGCTGGTGGGGGAAATATTGTAATGACGAAATAGGTACTCAGAGACCGATTCACGTGTGGGTGCGCAAAGCGTAGAAGGAATGTAGAAGCTGTCTTGTTCTAACGGTATCAGTTTAGGCTGGCTGTCGACCATTGAAGCTACCGAGCAGTTTGCTGTGCCGTAATCAAAACCAATTAACATATGCCACCAAAGGGGAAAAAAAGGCTGCTGATTCTAACCGATTTAGTCGGGGAGTGCACCAGAGAGCGAAAAATAGCGCCACTATTCAAGTTGATGCATTGCAATTGGCGGATTAACGACAATACTTAAATAGTAACAACCGCAGCGTAGATTGCATGAGAATAAAAAATGAACGTTGAAGGTGGCGATAGGTTGAGATGATATGACTTTAAAAAGAAAAAACGCAATCCTTTTGAGTGCGATATCAGTAACGCTGCTCGCGATTTCACACATGTTGATCACGCAGGCAGCCAGTTACGCCGAGAAAACAGAAGCGGCTCACTACCAACAATCGGTCGAGCAAGTTCGCGCCGAAATCGATCATTTTTTGCAAGAACGTTTAAGTGACATGCAAGTACTGACCACAAGCCTTAGCGTTCAACTTAATGGAAAAAAGGCCATCCCCAGTTCTTCAACAAGCTTGACCGATGTTATTAACGCATACGTTATGGGTTACCAAACCTATCAGAATGTCGCGTTATTTTCTTCTAAGGGTAGCATTGTTAATCAGAGCACGGTTTCTTATGATCAGACTATTGTAAAGCCGCTTATTAACGTGCCAAAATTCGCAAGCCAATTAAACTGGTTTAAAACTACATTGGCAAACAATTCAGAAGGCAAAAATAATCTGAATGCATTTCAAGTGAAAGGAAACGAAATCTATGCGTCAGTGACAAATAAAAATGACCGAATTCTATTATTAACTACTAAAGTCACGGACTCAAGGGAACGAGCTATTGGTGTCTTGGTTGCTACTGTTGATATTGAATTATTTGAACGTTTAATTAGCACACACTATCAAAAAGTAGGAAGACGGTTGTCGAGCCCATTGACGGGTATTGTCAGCAATCATGCCGAAATACAAACATACGCAGTGGCGCCACAAGGGTTCGATGGTGATCAAGAAAAAATTGAGAATGCCATAAACCAAGTGTTGACCATGTCAAACAAAGGGCAAATACAGTCGGGGAGTTACTATTCAGGTGCCTACCTTATTTCATGGGCAAGTAATCATGGGGTGTCAGAGGCAAGTGGAACACCTAGGCTCTTTATCTCAATTCTTCCCAAATTAGAGGTGTTTGCACATATTAATACTGCGCAATGGTACGCTATTTTATTAGCCTTAGGGTTGGTGTTTATTTTGTCCTTTGGTGGTTTCATGTTTATTTCTCGTATCGGTGGGCCATTACAGGAGGTGGAACAAGTTATTTCCAGTCTGGCGAGGGATGAACTTGAAGTTAAATTACCAGATTATAAAACAAATGATGAGATCCTAAGGATAATTAATGCATTAGGAGTTTATAAACAGCAACTGATAGAAAGGAATGGGCTGTTTGAGCGAATACAATATCAGAAGCAAGAATTAGACATCCAGTTTAGAGCGATCGAAGCCGCCAATGCGAGCATATTAGTTTTAGATGCACAAACGGAAGGCTTTCCGATTGTATATGCTAATAAGGCAATGTGTAAACTGTATGGTAAAAGTGAAGGGGCGATAAAGTCATCACCGCTAATTGAGTTGTATGACGTTAATCTGAACTTAATTCAAGTGGAAGAAATAAAGCAAGCGCTTGAAAATGAAATGTTACTTGAAACCACAGTTAGCTTTCTGGGGGCGGATAATCAAATTACTTATTGGGAACTGTATTTGAGCCCTGTTTATAATGATAATGGCGTTTTGCTAAATTTCTTATTGATTCATAACGACGTTACAAAGTTAAGGCGCGCTGAAGAAGAAACAAAAGACGCAAATAGAAAGCTTGAAGATCTACTGACGAGAACGGCTTTAGAGCTAGAGGGGTCTGAGCATCAAATGAATGCGATTTTCCAATCCGCAGTTGATGGTATGTTATTGGTCGACGCTGATGAGAAAATAATCGACATCAATGAGACGGCACAAAGAATTTTTGGCTGGGATAAGGTCGATATAGTCGGAAGTTTGTTCGACTCATTAATATCGGAAGAATTTAATGTAGAGCAGGTTAATTATCTTAAAGAAGCTGGGCAAGTGCACAATGGTACAATTTCGGAAAGGATACGTGAGGCTATTGGTGTTTCGAAAGGCGGGAATTTAATACCATTAGATGTACTGGTGACTAAGTTAACATTTGCAGATAAGGAAATTTATTTTGTTACATTTCGGGACATCAGTGATCGTAAACAAGTAGAGTCGGAACTGAAATACAGCAAACGAAGTTTACAAGAAACAATTAGGCGATTTAACTTGGCGACCGAAGCGGGTGATATTGGTATCTGGAACTGGAATTTTGTAACTGACTCGATGGAGTGGGACGACAGAATGTACCATATGTATAAAGTGAGCCCTGATTCATCCAAGAATACCTACGAGATGTGGCGCCAATGTTTATTAGAAGAGGATGTTGAGCAGACAGAGATTGCCTTAACGGAAGCAAAAAATAGCCTAACGCGCTTTTTTTCAGAGTTTAGGATCCGTTGGCCAAACGGTGAAATCCGCTGGATAAAAGCATCGGCAGACGTCATTTTTGAAGAAAACAGTGGTGTGCCCATTGGCATGGGTGGGGTAAACCTAGATGTAACCGAAGAGAAAAATGCTCAGGAATTACTTCGCCGAGAAAGCGCTGATGCCAACGCAGCAAATGAAGCTAAATCGCTATTTTTAGCCAATATGAGCCAT